>Ga0160423_10000476_pt1 | contig 32817 bp, 26 predicted proteins | sample CRUFie14St8metaG_FD_108191 | JGI IMG/M metagenome (GOLD analysis project Ga0160423, IMG submission 108191) | Marine microbial communities from the Costa Rica Dome - CRUD Field 142mm St8 metaG | ecosystem: Environmental > Aquatic > Marine > Oceanic > Photic zone | place: Costa Rica: the Eastern...
TACCCACTCGAACCTTCACCGAACATCACATACATAATGATTATGGATTCTTAACCGTTGATGTGGTAGATGGTAAAATACCTCAATGGGTGTATGATGAAGTTGGTACAAAACTTCCAAAGTATCCAAGATTAAGATTACGATTTACAAATACAGAACCAAGTGATATGAAACTTCGTATCACCGAACTAAAGAAGTTATTTAAAGTTGCTGAGGTTACTGTAACAAGAACCGATACAATCGGACAACTAAAAACAAATCAAAAGGTTAACAAAAACATTGTTGGTGATGTTAAAGATGAAACATTCCAAAACTCTTTAATACGAGATTACTTAGAAAGACAATATCTTTTAGATTCGGATGAGTTAGATAAGATTGCAGAAATAAACAAAGAACTGAATACACAAATAGATACATCAGATGTTGCGGGTAATATCTTATGGACACCAAAAGAGTTTAAGTTTTCTAATATGTTCTCTTATGGTGAAGATAACTTAATCAGATTTAATAAAGCACAAGGTATCATGGGAATCTTTGCACCAAACGCAAGTGGTAAATCATCTATGTGGGATGCACTTGCGTTCTGTATCTATGATAAAACTTCTCGTACTAACTTATCTAAGAATGTACTAAACAACAGAAAAGAAAACTTCTATTGTAAATTCTCCTTTGAGATTGATGGAATCGATTATTACATCGAAAGAACTGCTAAATGGACAAGAAAGAAAACTAACCTCAAAGTAGATGTAAACTTCTGGAGAGAGGATGCTGGCGTGGTAGAATCACTTAATGGAGAACAAAGAAGAGAAACTAATGGAAACATTGAAAAGTTCTTGGGTAAATTCGAGGATTTTGTTCTCACTGCACTCTCATTACAAGGAAACAACGCATTATTCATCGATAAATCACAATCCGAAAGAAAAGAAATCCTTTCTCAATTTATTGGAGTAGATATCTTTGATAAACTATATCAAAAGGCTGCAGATGAGAATAGGGATAATGCAACACTTATCAGAAAATTCAAGTCCGATGATTTTACTCAGAAACTAGCGGACATCGACACTCAATTAAAAACTGATAAAAACGATTATAAACTTTTAGAGATAAATCAAAAAACTTTAAAAGACGAAGAAGAACTTCTCAACAAACGAATTATATCACTTAATGAGAAAATTGTTAAATTAAATGCAGATAGTGGTGTTTCAATTGAAGAGTTAGAAAAAAGGTTGAAAATCCTCGAAAAGAAGAAAGGGGATATTGAGGCCTCCAAAGGTTCTATACAAGATAGAATCACACATAGAGAAGAATTACAAATTCAATTAGAAGAAATCTTAGATAAGTTTGATGAAGAAGATTTAGAAGAAGGAATTACAAAATTAAAAAGATTTAATAAATCATTATCTGATATCAAGACTGAGATTGAAAAAGTTAACATTAAAAAAGATTCACTTTACGAAAGGAAAGAGCATTTAGATTCACACAAATATAATGAAGAGTGTGATATCTGTATGGAAAATTCTAAATCTATTTTAGAAACAAAAGAAAAGGTAGAATCAGAAATCAAAGAAAAAGAATCAGAATTACAAGTTTTTGAAAAACAAAAATTAGATTTAAAAATAGAAATAGATTCTTTACAAGGATACGAAAAAGAGTGGAGTAATTTCCAAGAAGCAAAAGAAAAGGAAGATAAGATTGATAGAGAAGTATCTCAACTTATTAACAAGTTATCAACAATTGAAACTGAAGAATTGAGAAATTCACAACAAATTGCACAACAAGAAACACTTGTTAAAGAATATTATAAGAACGAAAAACAAATTAACAAAAATAAAGAAATCAGAGATGAGATTAGTGGAGTAAGAGATAAACTTAATATTGTTAAAGATGAACTCAAAGGATACAACACAGATATTCTTAAATTAAATGGTAAGATTTCTGCTCTTCAAAATCAAAAAGAAACAATCGAAGATAGAATTCAAGAAGTAAAGGATTTAGAAACACAATCTAAATTATTTGATTTTTACTTAAATGCACTTTCTAAAGACGGTGTATCATATGAATTGATTGAAAAATCCTTACCAATGATTGAGGGTGAGGTAAATAACATCCTTGCACAAATCGTAGAGTTTGGAATGCAGTTAGAGATTGATGGTAAGAACATTAATGCATATCTTGTGTATGGTGACCAGAGATGGAGTTTGGAAATGTGTAGTGGTATGGAAAGGTTTATTAGTGGTTTAGCAATTAGAGTTGCTTTAATCAATGTATGTAACCTACCAAGACCTAATTTCCTTGTGATAGATGAAGGATTTGGTACATTAGATAGTGAGAACTTACAATCCTTATTTATGTTGTTTACATACCTTAAAACTCAATTTGATTTCGTAATGGTAATCTCACATATTGATTCGATGAGAGATGTTGTAGATGGTCTTATCGAGATTAAGAAAATCAATGGATTTTCAAATGTAAGATTTTAATGAAAGCATATCACTTAGAAAAATCATTATTAGGTGGTGAAAAATTTCCTATCTATTATACGCCAGAACTAAATGGCGGTGGTCTTTTTTGGTGTAATCAACTAACAAGAAAAAAATATTCTTTACCAAAAGTAAATTCTGTAATGGAAATGGGTTGTGGGCCTGGATTTATGGGGTTCTATATAAAATATCATCAAAACTTAAAAAAGTTAGTTTTAATTGATATCTATGAACCAGTTACGGAAGTAATTAATAAAACCATTGAAGAATGTGGTTGGGAAGATGAGGTAGAGTTATATATTAGTGATGGTTTAAATGATTATACTGGTGATAAAGTAGATATGATTGTATCAAACCCACCACATCTAACATCCCATGAAGATTTTGAACATTTCAAAAACGAACAGATTGGTGCTAGTAAAAGAATCTTACTTGATGATGGATTAAGTTTACATAAAAATTTTTTACAAAACCTTAATGATGTACTTAATCCAAACGGATATGTTTTTTTATTAGAAAATAAAATAGCAATTCCACCTGAAACTATATTAGAAATAAATCCCAAACTTAAAATTATAGATTACATAGACCATTCACCTAATATGGTTTATTCTGCACTTTACCAACTTACTTAGAAACCCTTAGTACATTAGTTGGTTTGGGTTGATTAATTCTTTGTTTAATTAATCTTTCAATTAACCCACTTTTGGTATATCCATGTTCACAGCAATACTCATGTAATTCCTTGTATATTTCCCTTTTAACCTGTATTGTAGTATATTTTCCCATATTCTATTGATTTCTATATAATATATATAACTTAATTTTTTTTGAAGATATTTATATTAGTAAATAAGGAAAAATAGATGGCTATAATTAAAAGTTTTTCTCCAAAACTAAATTTATCAAACTACGGAGTATTCTTAAACGATACACGACCAGCATCACAATACTTTAGGATTTCAGAATTCCAAGATGTATTTACTGGTGGTAAAAATGCGTTTTTAATTGAAGGTACAGAGTTCTTAAAAAAAGGAACAGAAATCAAAATAGAAATACTCGATGTAGAAGGTAATACTATTTATTTTGAACCAGGTGATGGAGTACCAGAATATTATGAAGGTAACTCAAAATTAGTATCGGTTCATGTTTATGAAGATACTCCTATTGGTATTGGTAAAATTACAATCTTAGGAGAACTTGAAACTTATATTGATGAAAACGGAGTTCAACAAGATATACCAACTGATTGGAGAGGAATTTATAATGTCAAGTGGGAAAGACAATTCCAAGTTAACAAAAACTTAAATAACGAAACAAGAGTAAGATTTTACAAAAGACCACTTGTAACAATAACAGAATTAGTAAAACCTATTTTTTCAAAATCAGTACCATCAGTAACAAGAACTGGTTATGTACATGGTATTGCAGATACACCACCAAGTGGTACAGATATAACAACTTGGAGAGCAGGTACAACTTATAAACTTCAATTAACAAGTGGTAGTTGGGATAGAGATGTAGATGAAAATGTAATTACAATATCTGCTTTAAATTATTCACCAAAAATTATTGAAGTTTTAAATGATAGAGAAGTTTTAGTTGATGTACCTTATCAAATCAACAATCTTGTTTCAAACTTTACATCGGGTTCATACTCAGTAACTTTTTCTGATTTTAATAATGAAACAATCGGAGAAAGTTCATTGACTGGTTCATTTGCAAAAATAGATATCACACAACTTAAAACATTTGTTGGTGATGTTGCGAGAGTAAAAGTATTTCGTAAATCAAGAAACACTGCAGGAGATTTTCAACTTGTAGATGAATCTAAATTAGAGGCAAGTGAACTTTTAAAAGATGTAACAACCCAAACAAATACTGAATTATCTTATGGTAGATTTGATGAAACAAATTTATCAAACAATTGGATAAGTTCATCAAACGACCACCCATTATCAATCGATTCATCAGTTTTATCACAAGCAGTAAAAATTGATTATGATAATAGTGTAGGTGGGGTTCAACGATTAATTACTTCACAATCTTTTAATATTTCACAAGATGTAGAATATACACTTAAGTTTAAAACCTTACTAAGTGGTTCAATAACTACTACCACTGCTGGAAGTTCAGTTGATAACTCAACTTGTGATACTACAATGGAATTTGCTGATAGAGTAACAAGCCTTACAGAATACGATTGTCCAGCATACAGTAACGCACCAGATGTATTTTTTACTATGGCCCTTCAGGATGGAGTAAATAGAGTAGCAGCTGGAAACTTTGTAGAAGGTGCATATTATAAATTTACATTTTCAAGAAGTGGATATGATGATGTTGTTGGTTTTTGGAAATGGCAAACTCAAATAGGTCCACTTAATGATTGGGATACTGGTACAGAAAATGGCCATTTTGGTAGACAACACTCATCAACTCTTGCTGATGATTTAAATACAGTTCACTTTTCAACAACTGATGCATTTGGTACTGATTTTAGAACTTCATTAGAAAATTTAATTAGCAGGGATTCCGATAATGGTAGTTGTGGTTTGCGAAGTAATCCGCTTTTTGGTGGTTACGACCAATGGACTCTGGTAATTGAATGTGGTGTGCCTGAACCTACAACATTTACAACTACTGGTAAATCTCTAAGAGCATTTTTAAGTTCATCAAACTTTACACAAGATTTTACAACAATTAGTGGTTCTGCTATTTATAAAACTCGTCAAGATGAATCACATAACTTATTGTCTCAGAATACTGGTGAAGCAAAACTTGTATTTGAAGTTAAAGGTGATGATTGGTATATTTCAAACGCAAGTTTAAAAAATGCACAAGATACCTCATTCTCACCAGATGAAATCACAGTAGTTCAAGATATACCAAGAAAAACTGCAAGTGAAACTTTTGATTTTAAATTTGAGTTTTACGATATAAATAATAATTACATACCAGTTGATGTTGAAACTGTTGGTACTTTTGATGGTGGTAACGATTTCCCTTCAAGTGGAAAACTTTTAACATTTGAATCTGATAGGAACGCATTTAGATTCTCAAGTGGTTCAGTAGCAAACCCAACAAATCAAACAATTAAGTTTTCTTTAACACAAAATGGTTTGACTGGTTCAGCAACATTTGCATCATCTGCATTTGATATTGATGGTAACTATTTATCACCAAGTGATTATACACAATATCCTGGTAAGTTAACAAATGTTACTACTGCAGGTGCGTTAGTTACACTTGCTAACTTTACTGGTTCAAGAGTTGATGGATTACCAACACCATTTGTTGGTTCTGTTATTTATACAGCATCATTAGAAAACTTACAAGAGTTTGAAACCGTTTATAGATTAGAAGATGGTGATAATGCACCTCAACTAATTGTAACTTCAAACGCAAATCAATTTATATACGAACCAACAACTCTTTCACCAAAACCAAGTGGACAAAGTATTACTGTAAGAGCACAAAGAAAAAACTTAGCTTCATTAATTACTCCAATTGAAGTTAATAGTGGAAGTAACTTACCTGAATTAACTTTTGTAGAAACTGTTGGTGGAATTGATACCTATACTATTTCTGCAACAGCATTTTCACAATCCTTTGCAGCAAATAATTTTGATGAGGTAACATATTCATTTACAGGTTCAGATGTATTTGGTAATTCTCAATCTGATGAGATAACAATTTCAAAAGTAATAAACTTTGATGCAGTTTCACTTGTACTTTCAAATGAATCTACATCATTCCCAGCAAAATCAACTGGTGAAGTTATTGGTGGGTTTGTTGCTTCAAGTGGTTCAGTACAGATGTTTGTTGGTGGAACGGAGATTCAACACAACGAAGGATTGGGTACAAGAAACAGATTTGATATAACATCAATAAGTGGTACGAATGTAACCCCAACAAGTACATCACCAACAACTAAAAATTATTCTATATCTGCATTTCAAACGAATAAAGATAGTGGTTCACTATCTCTTAATATTGAATACCTAGCAGGTGATAATGCAACATCACAATCTTTTCAAAAGGTTGTATCTTATACAAAGGCTAAAAAAGCAGTACCAAATGTATTAACAAAAACTACTCCATCAACCCAAACAATTAACTCAGGTTCGACTGGATTCGAAACTCCACAAACGGTTGAAGTAATTGTTCAAGAAGGTGGAACAGAATATAATTATCAAAGTTCACTAAGTGGTGGAGAATCAGAGGCACAAAAATTTGAAATATTATCAGTACACTCTGGTTCTAATTCAAATGAGATTATCACTGTTGAAAGTGGAACTTATCCAACATATCCTGGTACTGTCGGTTCTGCATCAATTCAGTATGTTGATTCTGAAGGTACATTAGTTCAAAACAAAACTGTGAGATTTGATGTATCAGTATCAAAAGTAGGACAAGATGGTGCACCTGCAAGAGCGGTTAAATTAACCTTTAGTGATAACTCAATTAGTTATAATGCTGATGGTGGTAATCCAGACCCAGCATCCGTAACCTTAATAGCATCTGCATCAAATTTTATTGACCCTGTCTTTAAATTTACTGGCGGTGGTAGTAACTTTACAGATGAAACGAGTTTTACTGCAGGAGTAGGTTCAGATAATGATACCGCAACATTTACATTACCAAACGCATATTCATCATCACCTTATACATTTACAGTTTTTGCTAGAGAAAGTGCGAATTCAAGTATTGAAGCAAGTGATTCTGAAACACTTAATATAATTAAACCAGGTCTTGATATTAGACCAAGATTTTTTATCAAACCATTAAATGGTACTCAGATAAAAAATGCAAGTGGTAACATTGAATTACAAGTTGTTAAGATTGATGGTACTGGTTCATTTGAAATTAGTGGTTCTTCTCAAGGAGATGCACAATTGTATAGTGGAAGTACTATTCTAGCAACTTCAATGACAGGTATTGATACTGGTTCAAATATTTCACCAACCGATGTAACATACAATGCAGTTTTTGCACCATCATCTATTAGTGGTTCTAAATTGATTTCACTTAAAGAAACAGATGGTACATTATTAGATACAATAACACTATTAGATGTAACTGATGGTTTAGCTGGTGGTTCGTTTATTTCACCAAGTGGTTCATTACTAAGATTACAACCAGGTGGAACTTATTCGCCAACCTCAATTCCTATTACCGCATCATTCTTTGATGTACAACAAACAGAATATCAGGCAAGTGTTGTAATTACACCAAACTTTAATGGTGTTGTTGATAGAATGAAGGTTGGAACTCAAAGTGGAGATTCTGATATTACTATCACTGCAACTGATGGAGATGGAAATACAATTACTCTCGGTGATTCAAACTTTACAACAACAAAAGATGTAGTTTTAAACGCAACATTTATAGACCCCGTAACTCAACGAAGTACACAAATACAAGAAACTTATTATATTATATCTGATGGTAGAGATGGTACATCTGCAAAACTAATAAGATTACTTGCAGATTCACAAATATTTGCAGTAGCACAAGATGGAACAATTTCACCATCAACAATTAACTTAAGTATTGTAAATCAAAACATTACAGGTTCAATTTCTTTCAATGCAACAAATGGAGTTTCTCTTGGGGGAAGTGGTAATACAAGAACACTCGCATCATCGGAATTTGCAGGTTCAATATCTTCATCTATTATTTCAGTAACAGGTAGTCAAGATGGAACAGATTTTACAGATGAAATAACAATCGTAAAATTAAGTGAAGGTACTGATGGTTTAACTATTAGTAATGAGAATCAAGCACATTCAATACCAGCAACGAATCAAGGAGTTGCGTTATCGTATGCAAATTCAGGTACAACTATAAAATTATTTGAAGGTACAACCGCATTAGATTACGATGGTGTTGGTTCAACTGCTGGACATTGGACAGTCTATACTTCTTCAAATTCAGATATAACCACTGGTCAGTTTACAGAAAGTGGTAATGATGTTATTGTAGGAAATCATAGTGCAATGGGTGATGCAGTAACAAATACAACCATTGAATACTTTATAAGTGGTTCTAAATTAAATGGTGATGCATTTATTTTAAATACTACCCAAACTATTTCAAAAATTAATGAAGGGTTAGATGCAATTACCGTAACTAACGAAAATACAAATCATAGTTTTCTTGCGAACTCTGCAGGTACAATATCATCTTTTACTGGTGGTGGTACTGATATACAAGTTTTTGAAGGGGATACTGCATTAACTTTTACAACTGGTACTGCGGGAAATGGTGAATATACCGTTACGATTTCAAATGAAGCAAACTTTACTGAGGGAACTGCAAGTGGTAATGCAAGTACAACTTGTACTATTTCAGCTCCAAGTGCAATGACTACTGATAGTGTTGTTGTAACTTATACAATTGAAGGTAAACGTCAGACGGGTGAAATATTCTCTGCGGTTACTACACAAACATTTACAAGAATTACCCCACCACCACCATCGGTAAACATATCAGTAAATCCTCAATCACAGACTGTAAGTTATTCAACCGCAAGTGGATATGGTACTCCATCTGCTGTTACCATAAAAGTAAGTGAAGGTGGAACAGATTATACTCATGATAGTAGTGGTTCACCTGCAAATCAAACATTTAACATTACCGATGCAGATAATGGTACAGATAATGATGATGGAACAATAACTCCACCAACAATTTCTTCTGCAGCAGGTGCAACAGAAACAATCGAATTAAGTTATAAAACTTCTGAAGGTTTAACAACAACAGGTCAAACGATTACTTATAATGTTGGTGTTGCTTCACAAGGTAGTGATGGTTCAAGTGGAGTGGTTGTAACCCCTACTATAAATAATCAATCAATTACAAGAGATTTAGGTGCAGCAACATTTGGAACTGTAGAAGATATAGAGTTTAGTGTAACTCAAGGTAGTACTTCATTTAGTGCAGTTGCAAGTAATACGGCTTTAACAAATAATAAGTACAGAGTAAAGGCAGGTTCATTAACAAATTGTTCCGAATCTTCAATAGGTACAGTAACACCAACTCAACCGAGTGCAAATACATTTACAAATGGTGGTAACGCAACATTTACAATTGAATATAAAGATGGTAATGGTGATACTAATGAAGTTAGTTTTACACATTCCGTTACTGTTGTCTTAGAAGGTACAAACGGCCCTGGTGTTGTAATGACTGGTGTTTGGGAAAATAATAGAGTTTATCAATTATCATCTGGTAGTGGTGCTAGAAGAGATGTTGTACTTTGGAGTTCGAATGGTAATGCACCATACGATACTTATTATGGTGCAACAAAACAACATACATCTGTAAATACAAATAGTGTAAATGGTGCACCAGATGAATCAAACTCCACAGCATGGGAATCGTTTGGTACTGCAGATTTCTTTGTAGCAGCGAAGATTGGTGTATTTGAAGAATCATTTGTACAAAATACTTTAAATATTGGTACTAATAATAGTGGTGGTGCATCAGTTGCTAATATTACATTAAGTGGGGGTAGTGCCCATCCATATTTTTCATTAGGACAAAACCCAGTCGGTACATATGGTGGTGATGGTATTTTCATTGGTAGAGATTCTGCTGATAATTCCTATAAAGCATCATTCGTAAATGGTACAACTGCTTTTATGAAATGGAATGGTGCTTCATTAGAAATCAAAGGAGCAATCACCGCAACAAGTGGTACATTCACCGGAAATATAAACGCAAGTGGTGGTACTTTCACTGGTAATGTTTCCGCTGGTAATTCTAAGTTTGGATTAAATGTACATAGTACTAACGATGGTTTATTATTAGATTCTAATGTCAATTCTGGTGCTGGTTACAACTATTGGTATGATGATGGTTCATTTAGAGTTGGTGGTGCTAGTGATTTTATGACTTGGGATGGTACTGATTTACAAATACAAGGTGATTTAGATGTAAGTAGTGGTACTATTACTGGTGCAACTCTAAGTGGTGCTCAAGGTTCATTTAGTGGAAATGTTACCGCAACTTCGATTACTGCTACTGGTACTGGTACCATAGCAGGATTTACACTTTCTGGTTCAAGTTTAATTGCAGGTACACTTTCTATTATTGGTGGTAGTTCACCTTCAATTAACATGGATAGTGGAAAGTTAAATATATTTCCAGGTACTCTTTCATCTCTTGGTGCAGGTACTGGTGCATTTTCAGGAAACATATCTACTTCTACCTCAGTATCAAGTTATGGTGTTACTAACGCTGAATATCAATTATCAAGTACTTCAAATCCAACATTTTTATCACCTGGTAATATTTCAGGAACATATATTGCATATTCAAGCAATGTTAGTGTATCTGCAGGTTCAACTGCAACTGCAACTTTTAATGGGGATTTGACACATGGAAACGCAATTTTAGGTACAAACTTGGGTACTAACTATGAGGTAACGGCTTTTGGTTCAAATAGTTTAAATATGAATGTTTATATCGTGTATCGTACTTTCAAAGCAGGTATTATATTAACAACATCAAGTACTTCTGGTGGAATTACTTCAGGTAATACTGTAGCATCTCAAGAATATACAATTGGTGGTCTTAGTTGTACGGGTAGTACTACTAATTTAGGCCAAGCATATGCAGTTAATTGTTCTATCTATAATCAAGCGTTTTCATTATCAGCTTCAGTTACTGCTGGTGTAACATATTATGCATACACCTACGCAAAAGAACTCAATATTCAGAATATGCAATATGGACCTGGTCAAGGTCAAATTGATTGGACATTAGTATCACCTAAAACAGCAAATATAGCATTAACAATACCAGTTACCAAAACAGAATTAACAACTGGTGGTTTCCAAACAGTTCATAGTAACACCAACTATTTTAGAGTAGAACTTAACTCTTCATACAATAATATATCTACTGTAAGTGCATTAGTTGGTGGTAGTTTAGAAGCAACTGGTAACATTACAGCAAATACATCGGATAAAAGATTTAAAAATGTTCATGGTAATATAGAAACTCCAATTGAAAAAATTAAAAAGTTAAATGGTGTTGTATATCATAGTAATGAATTAGCTAAAAAATTACAAATACACGAAGAAAGACAACAAGTAGGATTATTGGCACAAGAATTAGAAGAAGTATTACCAGAAGCGGTTACTCGTGCTCCTTTTGATAACGATGGAAAAGGTAATTCAAAGACAGGTGAAAATTACTTGACTATTTGGTATGAAAGAGTTGTACCATTACTTGTTGAGGGAATTAAAGAACTTACAAATCAAGTAGATGATTTAAAAGATGAAATAAAAGAACTAAGAGGAAATCAAAATGGCAGTTAGAGCAGATGATGGTGAAGCATTGGGATTACAAGAAGTTGCTCAATCTATTGGTTTAGATTTAAGTACTCAAATTGATATAATTGGTTTTGGTGTTCTTATTGGTATTACGACTGGTATTGGTGATGGTAATGATGTAACACTACCTTCGGATTTTTGGGAACAAGATGTGACATTAACTCTTGCAGCTAATCATTCACCAGGTATTACCGCAATATCTCAATACACCAATGCTAAAAGTTCAAAAAATACTACTGTTTCAAGTTCACCACAAGGTAAACTTTGTAGATTAGAAACTCCTAATTGGATATCATCAGACCAAACCTTCATTGAAACAAATGCAACCGTTGCTTTAGAGGCATCAAGTAATGCCGCTTTTGGTTCTTCAGCAAGAAGTGGTACTATAAATTTAATTGGTTCTGCAGGTACTTCATTAGCATCAATAAATGTATCACAACAAGGTAATGCAGCATCGATAGGTAATTCGGTTTCAAGTTTAAGTTTTACATACGATGATTCAAGTGAAAGTTTTACAATAAGTCCAACTTCAAATATAGCGAGTGTTTCTATAACTCCATCTAATTCACATCTTACTGTCAATCAATCTGGTAATAATGTGACTGTGTCAAGAACAGTTGATTATCAAAAAACTGCAAGAAATTATACACTTACATTAAATGCAACTGGTACAAATCCAGCCAACACTTTAACAGGTACAATGGCTGTAGCAATTGATGGTTACACACGATGGGATGTTCGATTAGATGGTACACCAAAATTTGATGGACAATCTTTTACAATAGACCCGGTCGCAGGATATATAATAATCTCAAAACATGCCGGTCAATCAAATGATGGTTGTACTCTTTCTATTGATTATGGTGAATATCCAACTGGTTGGCTTACTTTAGGAAATACAACTCTTGACAATGGTGGTATATTTACACAAACAACTTTATCCTATACACAAAATCATACATCTGATACCAGACAAGCAACACTTAATGTACTTGATGTAGAATCTAATGTAACTGCAGCAATATCATTATCACAAGGACCTGCACCTTTTACTGCTTTTTCTGTATCACCTACATCATTAGTATGGGCTCATGATGATACAAGTGCAAAATCAGTAACAATATCTTTAACTACAAATTCAAACTATTCAAGTCCTTCATCAGATTTATCAACAAGAGAAAGTATATCGGGTCATAATAATAATTGGTCACATAGTTGGACTAATTCATCTTTTGTGGGAATTGATACTGATATTGAAAACACATCTTATTCAAGTACTAATAAAACATTATACATTAAACCAAACGCGGTTAACACATCAAAAACAACTAACAAATCAATAAGTAGTGAAATTGCAGGTACACGATATTATTATGTTGGTTCAAAACAATTTTATGAAAGTTATAATGGAACTGATTGGGACCAGATTTATCAAAAACATATAAATTTAAATCAAACAGCAGCACCAGTGAAAATGACAGTGATGAACTCGGGTGGGTATTATGGATTATCATCTACCTATCCAGCTGCTCAATTTCAAGGAAGTACCCGATTTAAGATATACTCAGATTATAATGGAACTGATTTGGATATTTTAGTATGGTCTTTTAATGGTATGGGTTTATTTTATCCAAGACTGTCAAGTTGTCAAAATTGTTGTAGTGGTGGGACTACTACATCTTGGCCAATGGATATCAGCACAATAACTTGGAACGCAAATTATAATTCATCTGGTAATTATAATAATACCACTTATCCCTATGTATCTGCGGATATTTATATTTGTTGGACTGCAGGAAACTCAGGTACACTTCAAAATGGTCCTTTGTATTTTAGAACTACAAGTAGTGGTGGAACTAATTTCAACACACAATTAGGTAGTACCAGTATTCCGTATCAAGATACAAACGGTACTGCTACTCAAGAAAGTAGTGCAGAAATTACTTGGTGGTGGAAAGAAAGTTATTAAAATTATGATAGAAAAATCAAGCATATTCCATAAAGATAAAGTTTGTGATTATATTGCAAACTCTGTACAATATTATTATACAAAAAATGATATTAATTCAATTGTATCGGTAGATGTAGTATATACATCTGGTAGTTATGAAATTTTAGGACAAGTAAGTTCATCTTTTAGTCAAAGTAATGATACTGAGTTAAAACTTCATGTAGCATCTGATTTAGATAAATTATATAATAATCCAATTGAAGATAATTTTCAGATTGCAAATTTAAAAACAAACATAAATTCTTTTTCATCATCAAGTTTGTATTACTACAATAATAATCTACCATCAGATAATTCTGTATCAGTAGGATTTGCTCAAAATAATGCACACACCTCTTTACCATTTGATGTTTTTTTAGCAAACGAAATAGAATTTCAAACAAGAGTTGATAGTAAAAAGGTTTCAAAAACAATAGTAACTTTGGTGAATGAAACGACTGCTAGTTTTGATATTACTTTATCAAGTGGTTCTCGTTCTGAAGATTACATAAGAGATTTTATAGGTATTATCGAAAGAGGTACTCAACTATCAACAGGTAGTATTAACTTTACTTACGATGATTTTGAAGATGAATCAGATGGTTGGACATATGGTATGAGTGGAATGAAACTTGCTAGTGATTTATACGGAAGTAGTACTTCTGTATCATCTGGTCCACTTGCCGGAAGAGATATGAAACAAATTGATAAAATAGGAATGTTGTATAGTAGAATGTTAGCATCATTATATGCAGCATCAAATCCATCCGCAAATAATGTTATCGTAAATATGGTATATAAAAAAGGACAAGAACAACCAATAAGTGTTGTTTTAAATATTGATGGTGTTGAAACAGAACTTGATGGCGATTATTCAATTCAAACCATGCGAGAACAATTAAGCTTTGATAATTACGATTGGGCAGAAATTAGTAGAATATCAACTCTTGGTGGATTTCTTGTAAAATAAGTAAAATGAAATTATTAGTTACAACTGGTTGTGGAAATGTTATACAAGGTGGTGCAGATATTTGGGTCAATCATTTTATAAATCTTATTACTCCATACATTGGTGATTATTTTATATTTGTTGATGGAAGAAAACCAGTAGGTTGGGATTCTGATATGGATTACATTCATTTTCATTATGATGATGTTGAATATTCTGAAATATTATTAGACCAGTGTGATGAAATTCATTTCTTACACGCAAACTATCACAAGAGAGAACATTTATGGAAACATAAAAGTAAATGGGAAAATATATTTGTACATGCCTATTTACCTGATATGTTAAAATATGGGGATTCTCTAAAACAATTCAATACGAACATTGATACCAGTGCAGTTGATGATTTAATGAAGTATTGTAAAAAAAGAATATGGATAGGTTTAACAGATTCACAACTGTTTACAGATTATCCCAACAACACAATAACAATTCCAAACTTTTATGAGTTTAAACAAAACAAAAAACTAATTAAAATAAATAATAATCTTGGATTTACATCTCGAATAGAATCAAGAAAAAATATTCATTATTTAGATGGGTTACCATCTTATGTATTAAGTGGTTATTATGATTGGAAAAATATTAATGAAGCGGGTTCTTTTGATTTCTCCAGAACAAAGTATTTTAAATGGAACATTGATATACTTGAATCGTTTATGAACCTTAAATGGAGTATTTCTCATTCATGTCATACTAAAGAACCATTTGGATATTCAATCTTCCAAGCTGTTGATTATGGAAAACTTCCAATATTACATTCTGATTGGGGTGAAGTGGATTACAAATATCGTGCTGAATCAAAAGAAGAGTTTAAAAAAATATACGAAGAAATATTATCAGATAATTCAGATACTCACTTACTTGAATTTAATAAATTAAAAAAATACCTTAAAAGATTTGATAATAAAAAAGAATGGGTTGAAAAAATATCTGTTTTATTTAATTCCTAATATATATATGTATATACATTCTAACTAATGAGTATAATAAATCATAATCTAATAAATGATTTCTTTACTAACAATCAAAAAACTTTAGAAGATACAAAAGGTAGAGAACAAGTGAAACTTGCATCTGTTAAGTATAGATGGACTCATGGTGCAACCGATTTTCATTTAGGAGATGGAATGTTGGTGTATTCGGTAATACAATACATGAGAGCAAAAACTTGTGTATGTTTAGGAAGTGGTGGTGGATTCATTCCAAGAATCATGTCCCAGGCAAGAATTGATTTACATGACCAAAAAATATTTGAAGGAAAAAAATCAATGGAGTGGGGAGATTGTGGTACAACCATATTGGTTGATGCAAATAATGGAGTTGGTGGATTTACTGATTGGATAGAAGAAGATTCATTTTTTAGAAAAAACTTTCCATGCAGATTCATTTTAGATACAACTGAAAATGCATATTACAATTACTTTGTAAAAGAAGATATAAAAATAGATTACTTACACATTGATGCAGGTCATTCATACGAAGATGTTAAAAAAGATTTTGATTTATACAAAAACTTACTTTCAGAATATGGTATTATTTCAATACATGATACAGATGAGAGTTATGAAAAAGAACATATAGTAACAAATGATGTTTTAGAAAAAAACCATCATGATGATTTTGTTAACGGACCTTCAAAATTAATTAAAGAATTAAAAGAAGATAATGAGTGGGAAATTTTTAATTTTTTTAATAATGGAATACTTAAAAGTAGACCTTCTTCTACTGGTCTAACATTTGTTCAGAGATGCAAAAAATAAATTTGGTTACAGTTGTTGGACACAACACTACACTCCTACCACATATGATTAAACACTACGAAAATATCGTAGATGAAATATATGTTGTAGTTTATAGACAAAACGAATTAGATGGTATATTAGAAGATATTACTAACTTAGGTATCAAACCATACAAAGTAGTAACTGAATCAAAATTTAATTGGGAAAGAGTTACTGAATTGTATAACGAAGTTAAAAGAACCAAACCCGATGAGTGGTGGGTGGTATCGGATGATGATGAATTCCACATTTATCCCAAACCATTAAGAGACCTAATCACAGAATGTGATAATAATGGTTGGGAATTTATCACAGGTGGATTCCTCGATAGGATAGGAGAGGATGGTGAGTTTCCTTTGGTAACAAAAGAAACAAATATTTGGAAATCGTTTCCATTTGCTGGATTTTTTAGATATCCAATGAGTGGAGCGATGCCAAATAAAGTATGTGTAATGAAAGGTTCGGTAGATGTAACACCAGGTCAACACTTTGCTGTGATTGGTGATACTGATACTTGGAGAGAAAGGGGTTGGAATCATCCTAAAAGATATCCTATCGAAAAGGGATTGGTTCAAGTTCATCACTTCAAGTGGGATTCTACTGTTTTAGAAAGATTAAAAGAAGTTTCTGAAACAAAAGAAGAATATTCATATTGGAAAGAGTACAAAAAAATGTATAGAGCCATTCAAGTATTTGATTGGAAGATAGATGTGAATAATCCTGAGTTTATGTTTGAAAGAATGAGAGATAATGAATACTTCGATTATATGAAGTGGAAAGAACTCTCAGATGTTATAGTAAAAATATGATAGATAAATTAGCAATCATAGTTCCGTATCGTGATAGACAAGACCACTTAGATGTGTTTGTACCTCACATGCATCAATTTCTTAAAGATAAAGGAATTGATTATACTATTTTTATTATTGAACAATCTGATGATAGACCATTTAATTATGGAAAACTTTGTAATGCAGCAATCAAAGAAATACCTGAAGAATATACTTATTTTGCTTTTCACGATATTGATATGTTGCCAGTAAATGATGAATGTGATTATACTTGGCCAGATACCCCAACTCACTTAGCAACAAATGTAGAGGCACATGATTATAAACTTCCATATCCACAATACTTTGGTGGTGTTGTGTTGATTAACAGAGAAGATTTTGAGGATGTAAATGGATATTCGAATGAATATTGGGGATATGGTTTTGAAGATTTAGATTTACTTTATAGATTGAAAAATGAAGATGTACCATTAGAAAAGTTTTATGATAAAAATAAAACATATTCAAATTATGATGAACTTGATGTGTTACCATACAGAATTGAAAATGTAGAATTATCAAGAAATCCAATTTTACATAAATTAAAAGTAGCAAAATTTGATAAAGAAGATTATTTATACGGAACTTTAAATCCACTTGGAAAAGAAATACCAAAAAAATCATTTACAATTTCATTTTGGTTTAATGATTCATCTGAAAGAGAAGAAACAAAAAACTTATTTTGTTTTGAAGGATATGATAGTGGATTGTTTTTAAACAATGGTAACCAAATTATAGGTCAAATATGGAGTGAAGATAAAAAACACAATCAAGTGGTTGTAAACTATTCACGAAATGTTTGGAATCATGTTTTATTTGATTATGATGTAAAAACAAATGAAATATCCATAACACTTAACAACAGATACATTACAAAACAAAAACTATCAGATGATTTTAAAATATTTGATTATACAAATAAACATATAAAAATTTCAGACAACAAATCTAAGATTGAATTATCTGAAATATTTTTGTTTGATTCAAAATTAGAAGATAGTGCAAAGAGTGAACTATATTTTCATGGAAGTAAATCTTTGAATGATTTAAAAACAAGATTTGGGTTAGAACCTGTAATATATTTTGATTACAAAAAATCATATTCAAGAAATTTATTATTAGATAGTGGTTTGTTTTTAAATCACATAAGAATAATTGGTAAACTTAATTTAGAAGAAAAATCAATTAATCTTGCAGATGAAATATTTATCCCAACTCGATTAGAGGGTAAATATAAATCACTTGTACATGATAATGATACAGATATTATAAATAGATATTACACATATGACCCAGATATTATAGAAAATTCAGATATATTCTTCCACGAAGTAGTTACAAATGAATTAGATTATAAAACAATTGGTCTATCGAATATAAAATACAAATTATTAGATAAAATTAAAAGAGAAGATTATGAACTTATTAGGGTTGTTACATAATGAAAAAGTAGTAAGGTTTCTTGAACAAATCGATACAGATTTAAAAGATATAACAGAACCTTCACAAAAAGATAATGCAATATTTTTAAAAATTATTTTAATAGTAGAAACATTACTTGAAAATAAAAAACATAAAAACTCACACATTGGAAAATTCTTTGGTAGATGGTTTGATAAACAATCAGTTATCGATACCATAACTGAAGATTTAAAAATGAAAGAAGTTAAGAAAAAAGATATTGAATATAAAATAGAAGAACTACAAGCACAGATTGAAGTTCTAAAATGGGAACCAGATAAGATTCAAAAAGAAATCGATGAACTTAGATGGGAACCAGTTAAACTTAAAGATTGGGTAGAACAAGCCTCATTCCCAATTGATAAGAACAACACAGAGGGATTTGTGTTTGATAAACTAAAAGAGGTTTTAATTGATAAACAAAAATTAAATTACAATTATGGCAAAGAAAGAGACAGCGAATAATAAATCACTCGAAGAAAGAGGGATTAAGGCTCTTGAATCAATTTCTGAATCACTTGGTGATATCAATGATTGGTTGTATGACTTAGATGCCGATATGTGGCAAGAAAGATTGGAGTGGTACTTAAACGAGTTCTACCAAATCGCTAAATCAAAAACAGTAGGAACATCAAATAGACCAGAAAGAGGAAGTGAAAGAATCCAAGAGACAACAGAAACTCAAGGAGAAGAAAGTAAATCATAAACTTGGTATAATTGTTCCATATAGAGATAGAGAACAACAACTTAAAAGGTTCTTATCTCATATGAAAAAATATATCAAGAATATTGATTACGAAATCTTCATCATTGAACAGGCAGATGATAAACCTTTTAACAGAGGTAAACTTCTGAATGCAGGATATAAGTATGCCTTAGATAAAGGGTGTGATTATTTTGTATTTCATGATGTTGATATGTTACCTGAAGATGTAGATTATTCGTATTCAGATAAACCTCTACATTTAGCAACTCACTTACAAGAACACGATTACGAAACAACATTTTTTGATTACTTCGGTGGAGTAACTATGTTTACCAAAGAAGATTTTAAAACTATCAATGGATTCTCTAACGAATATTGGGGATGGGGATTTGAAGATGATGATTTATTGATAAGATGTATTCAATCTGATTTAGAAATCGATAAAGAAAAAAGTAATAATCTTAAAAATGTTAATACTTTTGAATCATTTGAATTTACTGGTGACTCATCTTACATAAAGTGTAGTTCTAAAACAGTATCTTCTTTATTACAAGATGAGTTTTCAATTGTTGCTATGGTTAAACCATCTGATTTGAAGGTAAATGAAAATGAAGAATACGATGAATTTCCAATCGTATCAATTCCAGGTCACAACATAGGATTGTTTTATAATTCATTTAGAAGATTTTTCTGTCAAACATATGATTTAGATAAAACTCCATACTCAATAACTTCAGATACACTTGGAGAAGGATGGGTTCATCTTTGTATGACATATTCTAATGAAAACGAAATCACATTTTTTATAAATGGTATAAAAATTGATTCTAAACAAATGGATAAAGAAATTTTACAACTTTCATCAGATGAAATATTTATCGGTACAGCAAGTGATAAAAAAACAAATAAAGATTTCTTTTATGGTTTTATATCGAACATTGAAATATACGATATTGCACTTGGTGATGAAGAAGTTTTGGAAATTTATAAAAATCCAAACAAAATAAAATTAAGAAACTTTGGTGATTTTAAATCAAGTGAATTTTTATATTCACAATTAAACCCAACTTTATCAACAATCGATTCTATTATCGATGTTGGTGGTGAATATAAAGTTGAATTAAATAATGTCAAAATTAAATCATTCAACGAATCTCTTAGGAGCTTTCTACCTAAACCTTATAGAAGAGATTCAAGATTTAAATCACTTCAACACAAAACAAACTCATCCGTTGGTAATAGATGGGTTCATAAAGAAACAAGAAAGAATCAAATAAGATTCTACAATGAAGTAAGACAAGAATTAACTGATTTTAGAATAGATGGGATAAATACTTTAAGGTATAAAGAAATAAGTAAAGAAGAAAACAAATCAGTAACAAAAATATCAATAGAGTTATGATGTCAATGTATAAAGTAGGAACAATTGCAGGAAACTTTGATGTAATCCATCCAGGTTATATCAAACTTTTTCAAGAATGTAAATCATATTGTCAAAACTTTATAATCATGTTACATACAGACCCATCAATTGAAAGACCAGAAAAATTAAAACCAATACTTTCGGTAGAAGAAAGAATAGATATGTTGTATTCTATTAAATACATAGATTTTATTCACACTTATACTTATGAAACAGAGTTGATTGCACTACTGAAAGGAGTTCAACCAGATATTAGATTTTTAGGAGATGATTATCGAGGAAAAACTTACACTGGCTTTGAACTAAACATACCAGTTCATTATTTAAACAGAGACCATGGTTGGAGTACTACAAAATATAAAAACCTAATTGCAGATTCAATATGAAATTAGGAGTTTGTGTACCATATAGAAACAGAGAAACTCATCTTAAAGAGTTTGTACCAAAAGTTGGAGCATATTTGGAATCCAAAGGTATAGATTATTGTATGTACTTTGGTCATCAAGTAGATGATAAATTATTCAACAGAGGTGCAATGAAAAATATTGCAGCAAAACACGCATTTGAGGATGGATGTGATTATATAGTTTGGCATGATATTGATATGATACCAGAAGAGGGAACTGATTATAGTTTTCCAAAAGAAAACCCAATTCATATTGCAACAAATATATCTCAAATGAATTACGAACTAAAGTATGAAGAATACTTTGGTGGTGCAATTCTTTTTTCTAAAGAACAAGTTGAAAGAACCAATGGATACTCTAACGATTATTGGGATTGGGGTATGGAAGATGATGATTTGTTTTGGAGATGTCATTTAGAAGGATATTCAAATCAAAAATATATGGTATTAGATGATGTTGTAACTGATTATATATCTTTTGATGGAAAATCATCTTATGTAGAAATACCATGTACAAGAAAGTTAAGAAATCTTACATCTCGTTCACATACAATTTCAGTATTAGTACGAGCACATCAACAAGAAGAAAAAGTTCCTATTTGGTTAGTTGGTGATTTAGATAGAAGATTTTGTGAATATCCAATTCTTCGTAGACCTGGATATGATTATGGTATAAGTTACAATAATTCAAGAACTTACACCGCACAGATTTGGAATAATCAAAGAGAACACATTTATCAATGGATGAAAAGATATGAAAACCTTTGGACTTGGATTACTTTGGTTGTAAATGGAAATGATATACATTTTTACATGAACGGAAAAGAATCTGATGCAAGATGGGGTACTGGTACTCACTCACCTCAATCTTTTGAAGGAATGTTAAAAAGATATGGAAATGTAAATTACTATTTAGGTACATCAACTTCTATTGCAAAAGATAATCCAGCAAAATGGTTTAAAGGAGATATCGCAGATTTAAAAATGTGGAACAGAGCATTATCAAATGATGAAGTATCTGAATTACACGAAACCCATTCAGATGATGGATTAATCCTTCATTACGATTTTAAAGATGGGTTAGTGGTTGATAAATCCGAAAATGATAATAATGGTATTGCATTTAATTGTAAATCAGATAATTCTAAAATTGAAATTCCTTACACAGCAATCCCACATAGAAAACCTGGTAGATTAAAATGTTTACCACATGAAGATGAAGGTTTAGTAAAAAACAAAGATGGTAAAGAAGTTTGGGCAAAGGGAGAAACAACTGCAAGAAACGAAAAAAGATTTGTACATCAAATGCAACAAGGAAAATGGGATTATAAATCAGATGGAATAAAACAAGTGAAGTATGAATTAGTTGGTGTTGAAGAGATTAACTCTAAAGCAAAACTAATAAATGTAAAACTTTAATATATATTAATATACGAAAGTAAATGGCCACGATAAAAAAACAAATATCAGAAGATAATCCGTTTTATGTAAAGGTAAGAGATGAACTAAACTCGACAGGTTGTGGAATGTGTTTAGCAAAATGGACACAAGTTACACTTCACTTACAGTTAGGACATACACACTCTTGTCATCACCCTAAAACGCACCCAATTCCACAAAGAGAAATTAGAAGAAATCCTTCTGCTCTTCATAATACAAGATATAAAAAAATGAAGAGAAGAGAAATGTTAGAAGGTAAAAGACCTGAAGAATGTAACTATTGTTGGAATGTAGAAGATAACTCAGATAGATTTTCTGATAGAACATTTAAATCAGCAGAATCTTGGTCATATCCTCATATGGAAGAAATTAAAAATGCTTCATGGAGAGAGGATTTTAATCCAAGATATGTAGAGGTTGCATTCTCAAATGCATGTAATTTTAAATGTTCGTATTGTGCACCTGCATTCTCTACTAAGTGGATGGAAGAAATTGAAGAACATGGGGCATATCCAACAACCGATAAATTTAATAGTTTAGATTATAATCGTGATGAAAACAAAATGCCAATTCCACAAAGTGAGTATAATCCTTATGTAGAAGCATTTTGGAAATGGTGGCCAGATTTATATAGAGATTTACATACTTTTAGAATTACTGGTGGAGAACCTTTAATGAGTAAAGATACTTGGAAGGTTTTAGATTATATTATTGAAGAACCCAATCCAAATAAAAATTTATCACTTGCAATTAATTCTAACTTGGGAATACCAGATGTACTCGTTGATAGATTTATTGAAAAAATTCAAAGAATTTGTGATGAAGATAGAGTAAGAGAGTTTATTGTATTTACATCAGTAGATACTTGGGGTGAACAGGCAGAATATATTAGAAACGGATTAGTTTTTAATAAGTTTTGGGATAATGTAAATAAAGTTCTTGAAAAGTGTCCAAGAATTAATTTAACATTTATGGTAACATATAATGGATTATCAATTCCAAACTTTCATAAACTAATTAATGGAGTTTACCAACTAAAAGAAGAATATGGAAGTACAGATAGATATTGGAACTCTGCTGCATTCTTAGATACATCATATCTTAGATTCCCAACACACCAAACTGTACAAACAATGCCACAAGAATGGGCTCCAAAAATATTTGAAGATGCTCAATTGGCAGATTTCTTATCAGTACCATTGTTCGACCACAAGTATGTTGGTTATTCTGATATTGAAATTCAAAAAATTAAGAGAACATACGATTGGATGAAGGCACCAGTTGATGAAGAGACAATAAAAAGACAACAATATAATTTTGGTAGATATTTTAAAGCACATGATGAACGAAGAGGTACTGATTTTAAAAAAATATTTCCAGAGTTTGCTGATTTTTATGAAAACACACAAATAATGAAGTTATAATATGAAATTCGAAGGTAACGAAGCATACTTTTTAACACCTACTAACAAATACGGATTATCTCTAAAAGAACCAAAAGATATTACAGAAGATAATTTTACATATTTGGCAAGATTAACAATAGATTGGGATAAGATGATTTATGGTGAATTATCTGCTGAAGGTGGAATCATTGTAAAAAATGGTATGCATTGTGGATTGATGGCTTTTAGAGACCATGCTGATGATACTTTTATTAGAGGTTGTATTTGGGCAAACTCACCATCAGGTCAACCAATACTTGTAGATAAATGTATTGAAATAAAGGAAGGTCATGATGCTACTTTTGAATTATCTTTTACACATATAAAAAGTGAAAAGAAAATTATTACTGGTGATAGAGGACATTTTGAAGAAGGTACTTACGAAGGAGAGATAGTGGATTATTCCTCATCTTGGTTTTGGGTTGGATGTTGTAACGCATTGGATAGTTGTGATGTAAACCACCGAAATTTTTTACTTGGTGGAATACAAACCGTTGGAATATTTTCAAAAGCATTGAGTAAAGAAGAAATATCTGATATTTTTGAAAATAATAGATGTTTACCAGAACATAGTCCAGTTGGATTTTTTGATTTTAAAAAACAAACCCCTTACAAAGTTTACGATGAATCAAAAAATGGAAATAATTTAGTTAAATTTGATAATGCTTGGTTTGATAATGTATAGTAAGATATTAATTACGGGTGGTTCGGGTTATTTAGGTTCAGTAATGACTGAATATTTTTTAAATGCAGGATATGAAGTTACTGTACTTGATAATTTAATGTATAACCAAACCTCTTCTATAATTTATTCTCATCATCCATTATTTAAATTTGTTGGTGGAGATGTTAGAGATAAAGAACTATTAGAAGAGTTAGTTTTATACAACGATATTATTATTCCACTTGCAGCAATCGTTGGGTTTCCTGCTTGTGAGAGAGATAAAGAACTAGCAACACAAATAAATTATGAGCATGTAAGGTTTATTTGTGATATTGCTAAAGAACATAACAAAAGGGTGGTTTATCCGAACACAAATAGTGGTTATGGGATAGGAGAGGATGGTGTTTGTACGGAAGATAGTCCGTTAAACCCAATTTCACATTATGGTGTAACGAAAGTCAAGGCAGAAAAAGAAGTGCTTGGGATAGGGGGGATTTCTTTGAGATTAGCAACTGTATTTGGTACGTCTCCAAGAATGAGAATGGATTTGTTAGTAAACGAATTTGTTTACAAGGCACTTACAGATAAATCAATAGTATTATTTGAAAGAAAATTTGTAAGAAACTTTATTCACATACGAGATGTAGGATTAGTATTCTTAAAAATGCTTGAAGAATATGAATTACATAGTGGAGAAGTTTACAATGTTGGATTATCAGATGCAAATTTAACCAAACAACAATTATGTGATTCAATTAAAGAACAAATCCCATCATTTGAAATTTTTCACAATGATAATTATCAAGACCCAGATAAAAGAGATTATGTAGTTTCTAATTACAAGTTAGAATCTGCTGGATGGAATCCAAAATATTCATTAGAATTAGGAATTGCAGAATTAATCAAAACATATACAATTCTTATTTCAGATTTAAGTTCAAAATATAGAAACGATTTTCCTTTAGGTTATGGCATTAAGTAGAAGTATATATTATAAAGAAAGAGATTGGAATGATTTTCATATTTATTCCTCAAAAGTTTTAACAGGTGGGGTTAAAATAGTTCAACCATCTGTCTATCATGAACAGAGAGGAGAAATATCTACATTATATCATTCTGATTATTACGATAGATTATTACCAGTTGAAGAAAGAGAAAAAGGAGTTTTTTTCAAACACGATAGATACTCAAAATCACACGAGAGTGTTTTAAGAGGATTACATTATGATGATAAAACTTGGAAAATGGTTACTTGTTTGACTGGAAAAATATATTGAGTAGTTTTAGATGTAAGAGGTGGTAATGTTGTTACAAATCCACAATATGGAAGTTGGGAAACTTACATCTTATCACCAGCAACACAAACACAAGTGTTAATTCCACCTGGATTTGCTAATGGACATTATGTAATGGAAAATAATTCTATTTTTTACTACAAATTAGCATATAGAGGTGAATTTAACGATGTAGATAAACAAGAAACAATAAAGTGGAATAGTACAAAGTTTAATATTGAATGGCCATGTACTAATCCGATAATTTCAAAAAGAGATGCAAATGGAAAAGATTCTTAATTTAGATTATCACGAAGATAGGTGGTTAAATGGTAACTGGTCAGAACAAGATTTAATTAATTTTGAAGATGATATTATTTCTCATTGGGAAAATGGAGAAATCAGAGGACCAATTCACCTATCAAATGGTAATGAAACACAATTAATAAAAATATTCAATAAGATTGGTATAGATGATTGGGTATTTTCAACTTGGAGGTCTCACTATCATGCACTATTACATGGAGTTGAACCACAAGTACTTAAACAAAAAATATTAGAAGGTAAATCAATTACAATTGTAGATAAAGATTCAAAGTTTTATGCATCAGCAATTGTAACTGGTACTTTACCAATCGCGTTAGGTGTTGCCAAATCAATCAAGTACAATAAAGGTGATGAAAAGGTTTGGGTTTTTGTTGGAGATATGGCATTTGAAAGTGGTATCTTCTACGAAGTTCACAAATATGCGAGAAACTATGATTTACCACTTCACTTTGTAGTGGAAGATAATGGTGTAAGTACAAACACCCCAACATTAGATACATGGGGTGGTATTCAAAGAGAAATACCAGAAGATGTAATCTATTATAAGTATGAATCAAAATATCCCCACTATGGGACAGGAAAATGGGTAGTATTTTAGTAACAGGTTGTAGCGGTTTAGTTGGAACTCATTTAGTTCACAAACTATTAGAAAAAGGTTATTATGTTGTAGGTGTTGATTTACACCATTCAGCTAATTTACCAGAAAATGAATCATTTGAGTTTCATTCTATTGATTTAAGAAACACTTATGATGTAAATGTTTTATTTAGTCAGTATCAATTTTCTGGTGTAATAAATGCGTTTGGTATCAAAGGTTCTCCTATGAGGGCCAAAGAAAAACCAATAGATTTTTTAGAACCATCAATTAAGGTAAATACAAATATTATTGATAATTGTGTAAAACGAAAAATTTGGTTAGTGTTTATGAGTTCAGTAGGAGTTTATGAACCAGCAGAAGTGTTTGTTGAAGATACAGTTTGGAATACATTACCATCACCAAATGATTGGTTTCCATCTTGGAGTAAAAGAATACCAGAATTGTATTTAGAAGCATATAAAGTACAAGAAAAATATGAGAGATTTACAATCGTAAGACCGGCAAACATATTTGGTGAATATGATAACTTTGGTGAAGGTGCAACTGTAATCGGAGCAACTTGTAGAAAGGTTTACGAATCAGATGGTGAGATTGAAGCATGGGGAGATGGTACACCAACAAGAGATTTCATATACGCTGGAGATGTTGCTGATGGTTGTATTAAGTGTTTAGAGAACGAATTACACATTACTACTAACTTGGGTAGTGGAGAAGAGATATCTATCAAGAGAATGATTGAGACGGTGTCTAAAGTAAGTGGAAAAGAAATAAAAATAAATTGGGATACATCCAAACCCAATGGTGATATGAGAAGAAAGATGAGTACTAAGGTACAAGAGGAATTTGATTTATTACCAAAACTTGGATTTGAAGAAGGAATAAAAGAAACATACAAATATTATGAAAAAACAAGATAAAATTTTAGTTACAGGTGCAAGTGGATTTATTGGTTCACGATTAATAAAAATGTTGTACGAAAATGGGTACACTAATTTAAGAGCAACTTCATGGAGTAGAGATTTAAGAAATGATTTTGAAGGATGTGAGAATGTTGAGTTTTTAAAAGGTGATTTAAGAACTGCAGAATTTTGTGAAGAAGTATCAAAGGATGTAGATGTTGTATTTCATGCAGCAGCAAATACTTCAAATGCTTTAGATACAAAAGTGAACCCACTTCTTCATGTTACACCTAATGTAGAAATGAATACAAATCTTATGGAACAAAGTTGGAGAAACAAAGTTCGTAAGTTTATGTTTATTTCTTCTAATACAACATATCCAGATGTTGGTGATGAATATTGTACAGAAGATATGAATGTACAAACACCAAACATTTATCCAGTCTACAAAGCAGTGGGTTGGATGAAGAGATATGGAGAAACTCTTTGTGAGTTCTTTTCTAATCAAATACATGACCCGATGCAATGTGTAATTATCAGACCATCTAACTCGTTTGGACCAAATGATAAATATGATTTTGAAAAATGTCATGTTACACCAGCAAATATCAGAAAGGTAGCAGATAATTTAAATCCAATTCCACTATGGGGTGATGGTACTGAAGTTAGAGATATCATTCATGTTGATGATATGGTAAGTGGATTCATATGTGTTGCAGAGAATGTAGATACTTACGATATCTACAATGTATGTTATGGAAAAGGACATACTGTAATGGAAGTGTTAGAACTTATCAAAGAGATTGAGGGGAACGACAATCCAATTGAGTTTGTAAACAATAAAGCACCGATGATTCCAAAGAGATTATTATCAAATGAGAAACTAACTAAACTTGGTTGGAAACCAAAGTACGATTTAAGAAGTGGTTTAGAAGATGCCATTAATTGGTATAAGGAACATCGTCATGAATATGACCCTAACTCTAAACCCTAATGGAAAACCACCAAAATATAATTTTCTCTGGTTGTTCATTTACATGGGGTCAAAATCTTTATTATTGTAATGAATCTTTTACTGATTTAAAAGAACCCATTAATTCGTGTTATGACCACAAAGATACAGAATTTCCAAGTAAAGAACATAAACAATATATGATTGAAAGCAGATTTGCAACACAAGTAGCAAATCATTTCAATTGTGAACCCATTGTAAGAGAAGAAAATGGTGGTAATAATATACAAATCTGCAGATTTGTTTTAAACAAATTAAATTCAAAAACAAAATTTGTTGTTATACAAACAACATCATTTGGAAGAACTAATGCAGATGGTTGGGAAGGTTGTGAAACACTTGAAGAACAGATTGATTTATTTTTAAAATGTACAAACCTTTGTATTGATAAAAACATACCTATTGTGTTTTTACATTTTGATTGGCATGAAAATCTTATAGATGAAATACCAAAAGTAATAAAAGATAGAACTATTTTATTTGATGGTGAAAACTCATTTTATAATAAGATAAGAAATGATGAAAGATTACAAATGACAAGTGTTTATAAAAAAAGATACAATAAAGATATAATAGATGAACATTTTAATCATGAAGGACATCATTATATTTCTGATAAAATTATAAATTTTTTTGAAAAATGAAAATAGGTTTTTTTGGAGATAGTTATTGTGCAGATTTTGAATCAGATGAAAAATGGAAAACCTATATTCAATTATTGAGTGATTATTTTAAAGCAGATATTACTCATTTAGGACATGCAGGTAGTAATATTTTTGATTGTATTGAAAAACAATTTTTTTCAGATTTTGAAGAAAGTGATATTTTAATTTTTTGTTGGACTGGTTATGGAAGATTATATCACGATGTTGTAAGGCACTTAACTGTATTTACAACAGAATCAAGGTGGTATGATAAAGATAAAAATGTAAAAATTTATGATGCTGCTAAAACATATTACGAACATTTATATAATGATAGAAAACATTTAGTAGAGGCATGTTCTATGATGCATTGGTTTGATGATGTAGTTCTATCAAAAATAAATAAAAAAATTATACATATGTTTAGTTTATATGATTATTCTAAACATGATGAATTTATACCATTTAAAAATGGAAAAACAATACCAAAAGTATTATCAGATATTACAAGTAACAAATTAAAACATAGAAAAGCAAAAAACCACATATACGGTGATGAAAATATAAAAGTATTTAATGTAATAAAATCGTATATTGAAGATAAAAAAGTTATATTATGAGTGAACCAAAATTTACACCTTATTTAGATGCTTTAACAGAAGCAATGAAACTTACAATGGAAGATGATAAAACAATATTCATCGGACAACAAATAGTTTATTATGGAAATCCAATGTCAAAAACAATTGAAGGATTACCAAAAGAAAGAATGATAGAAACACCAGTAATGGAAGAAACTCAAATGGGAATGACTATGGGATTGGCAATGACAGGTCATCAAGTTGTTACATTTTATCCAAGATGGGATTTCTTAATTCTTGCCTGTAATCAATTGGTAAATCATTTAGATAAATTAGAGGTAATGTCTGATGGTGAATGGAAACCAAATGTAATTGTAAGAGTTGGTAAGGGTTCGGATAAACCCTTAGACCCTGGTCACCAACATAAAGCAGATTATACAGATGCATTTGAACAAATAGTTACAAATTGTACTATTAAAAAATTAAGAAACTCAGAAGAAATTGTACCTGCGTATAAAAACGCATTATCAAAAGGTGGAATACATATATTAGTAGAATATCCAGAGTTATATTATGAAAATTAGATTTGAGTGTGTTTATGAGTTTGTAGGACCAGAAGGTGCATTACCAAATGGTATTAATGTTTCTCACCCTAAAACAAACAGATTACTTCAACAAGGTAATTACACTTGGCATGGTGGTGGAGAAGAATCTTTATTTGCACTTCATAGAAAAATGTATGGGGTAGATGTACCAGTATTTGTAACTGGTCTACCGATTCACGATACAAAATTTCATAGAACTTCTGTACTTGCTTATAATACAACCACAAGACCAGGAAGAAACGATAGGTTCTATATTTTTTCAATTAATATATTTGGAAATATAGATAATGCAACTGGTGTAAACACACCAATAGAACAAACAGCAATTAATAACCTAAATCAACTTACAATAGATTCCTTGAATGATAATGAAAATTTTTTCTTATTAATAAATCACACAGAAGAAGGAAATTTTGGTGAAGATAATATATTAAGTATATATCGAGATTTACGAAATAGAAAAATTCCATTGGATAAAGTAATTTTTGGTACATCATGTTATAATGCCGAAAAAGTACTACAAAACATTTTAGTAAAAAACAATATTCAAAAGGAAATGAATGTTCTAAAACATAATTGGGCACTTCGTTCTTGTAGTCAACACTGGTACGATGTACTAACCAGAAACGATTATAGATTTTATGAAGATATTAATCATGTAGAAAGTATAGTTACTGAAAAAGATGATTTATCTAAAAAAAGAAAACATAAATTTATGTCTTTAAATTTTAAATTAAGACCTCAACGATTGTTATTCTTTGGATTTTTAAATAAACTTGGGATTTTAAATGAAAACCTTATTAGTTATGATTTGGAAGATGAAAATTTAGAATATGTAAGTTCTCAACAGAGAATACGATTTGAAGATACCAACAGACAAGATTGGTTTGATAAAGAAATATCTATCGGTGATATAAATCCAAAAAAACAAGTTGTGGATATTGAAAATATAAAGATGGCAAGAGGCCATGGTTGGGAACGAAAGGAAACTTACTTAGATAGTTACATTAATGTAACAACAGAATCACAATTTTTTGAAGAGTGTTGGTATATATCAGAAAAAACATTTAAACCAATTGCAAATCTACAACCATTTATTATAATTGGTTCACCATTTACATTAAAAGAATTAAAAAAATACGGCTTTAAAACTTTTGGTGAATTTTGGGATGAAAGTTATGATGAGGAACGAGATAACTTTAAAAGATTAGAAAAAATCACAGATTTAATTAAAAGATTAAATAATATGAGTATTGATGAGTTACATAAACTATATTTAAAAATGTTACCAATACTTAAACATAATCAGAAACAATTACTCGATTACAGACATCACCATTTGATGGATGCATCGTTTTTTAAATACTTTGATTCATTAACAGGAGGATTGATATGAAAAAAATATTATTACTATTAGAAAAACTACCCATATTGGGTTCTTGGTTAGAAAAAAGAAGATTAGATAAAATCTACAAAGAGAAACTTAAAGAACTTCGAAAAAGAGACCCGTTCATTTACAAAAATCGATAATAAATTTTTTTATCATATTTATATACTGATAAGGTATATTGGATATGAATAAACTCTCACAATTTCTTGTAGAGCAAATGCTCTTAGAGGACAAAAGTCCTATTAAGAAAGTGGTAGTGATTTATGGTGGTAGATTTCAACCATTCCATAAAGGTCACTATGGCACATACCAACACCTTGTCAAAAAATTCGGAAAGAATAATGTTTTTATCAGTACTTCCAACAAAGTAGAAAGACCAAAATCACCTTTTAACTTCAAAGAGAAGGTGAAAATCATGACTACGATGTTCAATATACCTAAATCAAAAATAGTACAGGTAAAAAACAATTATGCTCCAACAGAAATCCTCAAAAAATACGATAAA
>Ga0160423_10000477_pt1 | contig 32804 bp, 35 predicted proteins | sample CRUFie14St8metaG_FD_108191 | JGI IMG/M metagenome (GOLD analysis project Ga0160423, IMG submission 108191) | Marine microbial communities from the Costa Rica Dome - CRUD Field 142mm St8 metaG | ecosystem: Environmental > Aquatic > Marine > Oceanic > Photic zone | place: Costa Rica: the Eastern...
AACCTGGGGTCTAAGACATCTTCAAATTCAATCAAAGGCTCCAGATCAATATTGAAATTCTTATTTATTTTGTTAATTATATTCCTTTTGCATGTTGAGATAATTTCGTCCCAATTTTGGCCTTTATCTCCTGGAACATTTATCATCACAAACCAATTTTCTTTTGCCATTGGCGCATCGGAAGGAGAAAGTTTTGAAGATATGTTTATATAAACTGTTGGGTCATGATAAACATCCGATTTATCAAATATGTATTTAAATTCATCTTTGTAATTGTTGCTAAACAATATATTGTGCAATATGAGTTCTTTAAACTCCTTTTTTATCCCCCAATAAAAAATGAGTGCAGAACTGGAACGCTCTTGTTTGATAACTCTTTTAGGTTGCTTTTCATTCCGTAATAATTTTTTATAAAAGGGAACAACATCCATATTACTTACAAACAAATCTGCTTCATATTTTTTACCATCAACCTCGATAGATTCCACTTTTGAATCCTTAGTGTTTAAATTGCTGACATTGGAATTGAAGTAAAACTGAACGCCCATTAGATTTGCTTTTTTATAAAGACTTTTTGTTATTGAATGCATACCATTTTCAGGATAAAAAGCGCCCCTGCCAAATTCAAGATGAGGAATTAAATTAAGGATACCTGGAGCTTCATAAGGATTTGATCCGTTGTAGGTAGCATATCTATTAAATAACTGAACGAGCTTGGGGTTATCTAGTTTCTTTGTATTAATGTCATTCATTGTATTGCCAACATTCAAAAAAGGAAGTTTTATTAGTGAAAAAAACGTTTTCACAGATAAATAGGTTCTTATTTTATGCAATGATTTTTCCAGAAACAAACTATTGACCGCATTAAAAATGAATTTGCTTTTTGTAAGATATTTTTTTGTGACATTTTCTGAAACGCCTAATTTAGTTTTAATCTCCTGTGCGAGTAGGTCTCCATTTGCGAAACCTTTTACAACAGTGCCATCTTCATAAAAATACCTACAAACCTCATCGAGCTTATGATATTTAAAAAGAGGAGAATCACTGCCTTGAATATTCAAAAGTTCGGTAACTTTTTCTGGCATTGTAAATAAGGATGGACCTGCATCAAATCTATATTGGTCATTTCCAATTTGAGTTAATTTTCCTCCTGGATAACTATTCAATTCAAAAACTAGAACTTGATACCCCTTTGCTTGTAATCTAATTGAAGCAGCTAGCCCGCCGATTCCAGCTCCAATAATAATGGCTTTCTTCAAACTACTTAGTTTTAGAAGATCTTAAATACTTGAATGGAACCCACAACATTCCAAAACACTCCCCGTCATCTTTTCCTTTATGTATGTGATGCATTTTATGGGCTCGACGAATCGCTTTGAAATACCAACCGTTGGCTTTATTCAACCACTTAAATCTCCTGTGAATAAAAACATCATGAATTAAGAAATAAGCTAAACCGTATGCGGTAATGCCTAATCCTACAGCCATAAGAACATAATTTAAAAACATTGAACCAAAAACAGTGAAAAATGCTCCTGGTAATGCAAAAATTAGAAAAAAACTATCATTTTTTTCTAAAAATCCTTTGTTCTCATGCGTGTGATGGTCTCTATGTAATCTCCACAAAAATCCATGCATTACATATTTGTGGGTAAGCCAAGCTACTCCTTCCATTAAACAAAATGTTGAGATCAGTACAATCCAAAATATCATATGGCCTCTTTTAAAATTTTTACTTTTTTATTCGCAATTGGAAATAAAATCTTAAACCACTCTGTATATGATTCAGGTTCAATTTTCATACTCAATTCTATCTCCTGTGAGGTTAAGTAAGTCCAATCCTCTGCTTCTTGATGATTTAAGGTAGGTGAAGCATCTGAATAACCGATGAAAACATGGTCAAACTCATGCTCTGTTAGCCCTTTATCAAGTTCTTTTTTGTAAATAAAATCAAATGATTTTTCCAACTCAACAGTCATTCCCATTTCTTCCTTCAACCTTCTTTCGGCAGCATTCTTAACATCTTCCTCAGGATACGGATGACTACAACACGAATTTGTCCACAATCCTCCAGAATGATATTTAGATTGAGCTCTTTTTTGCAACAACCACTCTCTTTTAGAATTGAATATTAATATTGAAACAGCCCTATGAAGCATAGCCTTTTCATGTACGAACATTTTGGGGTAAAAGCCCAACGCTTCGTCGTGAGAATTTACATGGACAACTAGTGGTTCTTCCATAAGAATGCCTTGAGTTATTTAAACAATATTTAATTTTATATTTAGGTAAGATTGCATTAGCAACCCATACTTATGGTAATCACTTACCCTAATTCTAGTTTCCATCAATTTATTTGATGGTGTTTTTTGGAGCTTTTTAAGCAGTTGTTTGTAATATCTATATGCAGTATATACTCCAAACTTAGAGGACGCAGGCAATTGTTTTATTCCCTCATATGCAGCATCAAAATCTGCCATAATCTCATCAACAATTTTTGTTTTTACCTCAGGACTTAAATTTTTCAAATCAACGTCTGGGAAATAGCTTCTTTCCAAAATTTCAGCATCATTTTTAAGATCTCTTAAAAAGTTAACTTTTTGAAAAGCAGAGCCTAATTTCATAGCTGTTGGCTTTAATTTTTGATACTCCTGATCACTGCCGTCTACAAAAACTTTTAAACACATAAGGCCCACAACATCAGCTGAACCGTAGATATATTCTTGGTATTCCTCTTTTGTTTTGTAGTCTTTTTTTTCAATATCCATTCTCATACTTTTGAGGAAAGCATCAACCAATTCAATATCAATATTGTATTCCTTAATCGTTTTCTGAAATGAATGTAAAATGGGATTAAGGCTTACACCCATATCTATGGATTGGTATAAATCCCACTCAAACTTATCCAGCAATAACTTCTTGTCTTTGTCGTGAAAAGTATCAACTACCTCATCAGCAAATCTTACAAAACCATAAATTGAGTGAATCGCTGGACGAATTGAAGGCGCCAACATTCTCACTGCTGAAGAAAAAGAGGTACTATAACCATTGGTTACTATCTGGGAACATTCAAAAGCAACCTCATCGAATAAATGAATCATGATACAGGCGTTTTTAGGGTTTCTTTACTAATTTGTTCTGATACAATTCTACCCGAAATTAATGCCGGCGGAACACCAGGACCGGGGACGGTTAGTTGACCAGTAAAAAATAAGTTTTTAACTTTTTTGCTTTTTATGCCCGGACGTAAAAAAGCAGTTTGCTTTAAGGTATTTGCCATTCCGTATGCATTTCCTTTATAGGAGTTGTAATCCTTTTTAAAATCTTCAACACAAAACGGTATTTTGAATAAAACGTGTTTTTCTAATTCCTGATTAGTTTGATCTTCTAATCTTTTTAAGATGACTTTGAAGTAACTTTCCAGTAAATCCTGGTTGTACTTTAGTCCTGGAGCTAAGGGAACCAAAAAAAATGCACATTCTTTCCCTTCGGGAGATACAGAATTGTCGGTAATGCTTGGGAAACTGGCATAAAAAAGAGGTTCGTTTGGCCATTGTGGACGGTCATAAATTTCTTCAGCGTGTTTGTCAAAACTTTTATCAAAAAATAAATTGTGATGCCGGACATTCGATAGCTTTTTATCAAATCCCACGTAAAAAAGCAGCGAAGATGGTGCAAATACTTTTTTATCCCAATATGCATCCGAATACTGTTTCATATTGTTTTCCAACAATGTTTCGGTGTGCGCGTAATCAGCGCCGCTTAAAACTATATCAGAAGAGATAAATTCATCTCCAATGGTAATACCTTTAACAACTCCTTTTTCTGTGTTTATTTTCGATACATCCGCATTGGTGAAATATTCTACCCCCAGTTCCTTGCCTAACCCAACCATGGCCTCAACTATTTTTACCATACCTCCCTTCGGATACCAAGTGCCCATGACAAAATCTGCATAATTCATGAAATTGTAAAACAATGGAGTATCTTGAGGTTTTGCGCCTAGAAACAAAACAGGAAACTCTAGTATTTGAATTAATTTGGGGCTTTTGAATTTTTTGCGAATTTTTGAACTTATACTGGTGAAAAATTGATTTATTTTGCTAACAGTCTCAGGAGTAACTAGCTCTATTGGACTTAAACCAGGTTTGTTGACTATTTTTTCTATGGCGACCTTGTAGTTGTAACCAGCATCGGCCATAAATGCTTTTAGTTTTTCACCACTTCCCTTTTCCTCTCTCTCAAATACACTGATAATTTCCTCGAGGTTTGAAGGTATTTCAATATCCTTATAATCATCGAAGAAAACTTTATAAGCAGGACTTAATCTTTCTAGTTGATAATAATCTGACGGTTTTTTACCGAAGTCGGCAAAAAAATTCTCAAACACATCAGGCATCCAGTACCAACTTGGCCCCATATCAAAGGTAAACCCTGAATGCTTTAAGATTCTCGCACGCCCCCCCAATTGATCATTTTTTTCATAAACTTTTACATTATTACCTTTTTTGGCAAGATAACATGCTGCTGAAAGAGAGGAAAAACCTGAACCTATGATTGAAATATTCTGCATCTATTATTAAAATAAGAAAACCTAAAACAAAAAAGCAAATTTACTACATTATTTTGTTTAATAATTCATCAACTTTATTAAACACTTTTATTCTTTCGCTTCTAAAAGTTGCCTCTCTTGCATTCCTACCAAGTACGCTTAAAGTCAAATTATTTTTAATTAATATCTTTTTATCAATTTCTTCCAAATAGGTATTTACCTCAGATTTGGTCGGAAATACTGTAAAGTAGGAAACGAAAGAAACATCAGAGTAACATGAAATAATTGATTCTAAACTTCTAATGGGGACGCTAGGACCAAGATAAATTGTTTGATGACCTGCCCTCGACAATTCATAATTCACATACATTAATCCCAACTCATGAATTTCATCATCAGGAAGAAACAAAACGTATACCTCACTTTTATCCGGTCGGATGGATTGAACACGCTCAGTATTGATTAATAGCTTTTGCATAATTAAGCTCGTAATAAAATGCTCATGAGATGCAGTTATACTATCCGATAGCCATTGTATACCTATGAACTCGAGAAGAGGAACAAAAACATCCAAAAACGCTTCTCGGAAAGACATCTCCGACAACATGGCGTTGTATGTTTGTTCAAACCTAAATTGGTCATAACTAAACATCGACAGCTTCAATTCGTCTAAAAAGTAATTTTTGTCCGCCTTCCTCTCTACCAAATCTCTAACAGTTTGTTTAATCTGTTCGTTCGAGAGCTTACCCAATTTGGATATCTTCAATCCCGAGTTATATAAAAAAGCAACATTTAAAAGCTTTTGTAGATTTTCAAGATTGTATAGTCTTATGTTAGTTGTTGAGCGCTCAGGAGAAAGGATATTATAGCGCTTTTCCCATATTCTAATGGTATGAGCTTTAATTCCCGAAAGATTTTCCAAATCTTTTATCGAAAAACTTGTAGGTATCCTATTCAAAAAAATAACTTTTATCTACAAAACTACTGCACAAATAACAAGGAAACAAGTATTGTTTTTAGCTAAAAATAAAGAGAGTAAAATCTGTAAAAACCGAATGCTAAATTGATTAACTTTAATCAAAAACTGGAGAGGCGCTCAAAAAATAAAGACTTTTTCATTGTTCCAACCAGTTTTTAAACATTGGTGTTTTGGCTCTGGAAACAATAATCTTTCCTTCTTGAAGCGGATTTAACTCTACTTTCAACTTCCCATTAAAATACTGTGAAATTTTCGATATAGCCCTAACACTTGTAATAAACTGCCTATTTAGCCTAAAGAATTTAGCTGGATCCAATTGCGCTTCTAAATCATCCAACGAGTAATTGATAAAAAAGCTTTTACTATCAATGGTTTTTATCATGACCGCTTTGTCCTCAGTAAATATGTAAGCAATATCTTCTATTGAAATAGGTATTAATGCGTCCGCCTTAGAAATTAGAAACCTTTGTTTGAAAACACTGCCATTGGCAACCTGATTAATTAAAGTACTGATGTCTAACTCTTTAAGTGACTTTTGTTGAATTGACAGAAATTTATCAAGCTTATCAAAACTTTTTTGAAGAGCAGTTTTACTGTACGGTTTTAATAAATAATCTATTGAATTGAGCTCAAAAGCCTTTATCGCATACTGATCATAAGCAGTTGCAAAAATTATAGGGCATTCTAAATCTAATTCTTCATAAATCTGAAAACTAACTCCATCTGCCAATTGAATATCTGAAATTATTAAATCAGGCTCATCCCTATTTCTGAACCACTCTAAAGCATCTTCAACCGTATCTATAACACCAACAACTTTGGCATCAGGTCGACACTCAGTAATTAACTTTTCCAGGCGCTTTGCGGCGGGTATTTCATCTTCAATAATAAGAATTTCCAACTTTTTACAACTTTAACAAGACTAATTTATAAACTAAATTGACAACTTCGTCATATTAAGTCAATGTTTGATGAATCACAGGAATCTCAACTCTAAATCGATCCTGATTTTGAACTACACGAATTGCATAGGGAGAGAATTGTTGAAATTGGTTTTTTATATAACTTAATCCTAGTTTGGTGGATTCGTTTCTAAAGGTTTTCTTAGGATTTATATTATTTTGAACAACAATGTATTCCCCTTCGATTTCTATAGTTAGTGTTAAAGGTTTTTTTCGTGTAACAGAATTATGTTTCACGGCATTTTCAACCAAATTTTGCAAAGTTAATGGGGGAATTAATGCACTAAAATACTTTTTTGGAATTGTAATGTTTATACAGAAAAAATCACCAAATCTGGTTTGAATTAAAAAGCCATACTTCTCCACGATTTCCAATTCCTCCCTCAATTCTATTAGCTGATTTTCATTATTTTTTAATATGAATTCATATAAATCAGACAACTTATTTACAAACTCAACAGCTTCATCTGCGTTTTCCGAAGTTATACTAGCTGCCGTATTCAAGGAATTGAATAGAAAATGAGGACTTACTAAATCTTGTAAAGTTTTCTTTTGAGTAACCTTAGACAATTTTTTAAAACTGTGTACTTCTTTCTTTAAAAAAGTATACTGCTGAATTAAAAAAAACAAACGGTACAAAAAATTTAAAATAAAGGGCTGGAAAGAACCAATAGCTAATGTATACCATTTAAACATCTCAAATTCAAAAGATGATACAGGTAGAATTAAGTAGCCCAAACTCAGTAAAGATAGAACTTGAACAACACCTATTAAACAGGAAAAAAGTAACTCTTTTGTAAGTTTTTTTAGGAATAGATTTTTTTCTTCGTTGATACCAAGAGTTTCTTCAAAAAAATTTCGCTGAATTAAATATTGAATAGAAATAGAAAAAACAAAAAAAATAGAAACAAAAATGAATTCGGAAAGTCTTTCAATAAAAGTAAAATAGGGAAACAATGAAATTGTAATCCCAACCAACATCCAAATTATAATAAATAGCCTTTTTCGTATCAAATCGATGCTAAAATAATTACTTTTGGACCAAACAACATTACAAAAAATGAAAATAGCAATTGGTGGTGATCATGCAGGGTTTGATCTTAAATCAAAAGTCATCGAAAAATTAACAGCAAACGGATTTCACGTCAAAGATTTTGGGCCTTTTTCAAAAGAAAGTTGTGACTACCCTGACTATATTCATCCACTGGCGCAAGCAGTAGAAAGTGGTGAATTTAATTTTGGAATAATCATTTGCGGTAGCGGGAATGGGGTAAATATGGTGGCTAACAAATACCAAAAAATACGCTCAGGACTTTGCTGGAAACCCGAATTAGCAGAGATGACAAGATTGCATAATGATGCCAACGTCATAGCTATTCCCGCTCGATACATTTCTGAAGATATTGGATTAGAAATTGTAGATGCTTTCTTAAATACAGAATTTGAAGGGGGAAGACATCAAAGAAGGGTAGATAAAATTAGCTGCAAATAAAAAGAAACGATTCCCAGTTGGAGATAAAACTAAAATTACTTTCTAAAAGGTTTCTTCCCTTTTGAATTTCGTCTAACCCGAACTTTCCATTCTGGGCCTTTACCAATAAAATCTGGAATTTGAGCTCGATACACCTTTTTCTCAATAAGTTTTTCAATAGCATCGAATTTTTCCATATCGAGTTCATTGATTAATGTCAATGCCACTCCTTCGGCTCCTGCTCTTCCTGTTCGACCAATTCTATGAACATATTCCTCAGCATTTCCTGGAGCATCATAATTAAAAACCAAATCTATTTGCGGAATATCGACTCCTCTGCTTATAACATCTGTCGCTACAAGAACCCTAATTTTGTTCGCCCTAAAATCCGTCATTATTTCCTCACGCTTGCTTTGTTCAAAATCCGATGAAATTGCCTCCACTCGATAATTATTGTTCCTAAGTCCACGAACAATGTCATTGACTTTTTTCTTCGTTGACGTAAATACAAGAATACTTTTGTACTCTTCTTGGTCGGAAATGAGGTGATTAATTAAGGGAGTTTTTTGATTCTCATACGTTAAATAAACACCCTGAAAAACGCTTTCTGCCGGTTTTGAAATTGCAATGCTAATGAATTCGGGTTCATTCAAAATTTGCTTTGCCAAACCCTCAATCTTAGGCGGCATGGTTGCACTAAACATAAGTGTTTGTCTTTTCTTAGGAATTTTAGAAATAATTTTATTGATATCATCCAAAAAACCCATATCCAACATCCGATCGGCTTCATCTAAAATTAGATGCTGAATTTTATCCGTTTTGGCATAATTCATACCTAAATGTGAAAGCAATTTACCTGGAGTAGCAACGATTACCTCAACACCATCTCTCAATGCTTTTTTTTGCTGTTCCCATTCATCAGCATCTCCCCCTCCATATATTGCTAAAGAATTAATTCCTAAAAAGTAGGAGAATCCTTGAATTTGGCGATCTATTTGCAGCGCTATTTCACGCGTAGGCGTTATGATTAAAGTGCTTGTTCCTGTTATTTTATTTTGCAAAATATTATGCAAAACGGGTAACGTAAAAGCAGCTGTTTTCCCGGTTCCAGTTTGGGCTACAGCCAAAATATCTTTTCCCTGGATTGCGGCCGGTATTGCTTTTTCTTGAATGGGCGAAGCTGTTTCAAAACCCATGTAGCTAATTGCCTCGATAATTTCAGGAGCTAAATCAAATTCTTCAAATTTCATTGACTGCAAGATATCCAATTTTATTGAATTGATTTTTACTAACTGAGAAAAAAGAAAATTCTACTCACAAAGAGTCAATAAAGGAAATAATTGCATCGGAAAAAGGCTCCCATTCGCTAGACATTGGTGAGTGACCCGATTTTTCAAAAATCACAATCTCCTTCTTTGTTGAGCTAATATTATTATAGGTGTCATAACCCAGTGTTTGAGGAACAACAAAGTCATATCTACCCCAAAGAACTAAAGTGGGAATGGTAACTTTATAAAGCTGATCAGTTAAAGAAAGTTGCTCTATTTCAGGAGATAATTTAAAGTTAGTAATCCCCCCTGAAATAAAAGAAGTTAATGGATTAACTGGCCCCGTTAAATACGGAACTTCATTACCCCCTGATTCACTGGACTTTATCAATCCATCTTCAGTAAGCCAATTTTCCGCCTCAAATCCTTTGCTATTGATCTCAAAAGACTCATCCTCTGATATGTTATTTGTGTCTACAGAATTGGCCCAATCTAAAACCTCACTCCAGTTAGAAATATTATTTCCCTGTATAATTTGATTGTTTGCAACTGCTTTAAACATATTGATAGCATCTCGATTTAGCTTTGGTATATCATGAGCTCCATTGGATTCTATCCATGCCGAAACACTACTGTGAACATTTTCTGAAACCATATATTTTGCAGTGAGTGTTCCGCCCCATGAGTGTCCTAAAACAATAATTTTAGCATCATCATATTTATTATTTAAAACTCGAACAACAGCATCTAAATCTGAAACCATCTTATCAACAGTTAAATCAACTTCGGTATATTTTCCATGACTCATACCTTGCCCCCTTTGATCCCAATATGCAACTGCATATTTTGTTTCTAAAGGAACGGTATACTTTCCCCAACGGTAGTCTAGTCCACTGCCACCAGGACCACCATGAACGATTAATAAAATAATCGAATTGGTGAGATTTCCGTGAATATGAACAGGCATGTCTGCTCCTTGGTTTCTCACCCAAAATACTTCATCAACTTTGGTTAAATCTGCTTTTTTACAGGAAGCCAAACAGACTACCAACAAAACCACATGAACAATTTTTTTCATTTCCTTTGTTTATCCTTCGTCTTTTCAATGATTAAATATTTACCTCTTTTAGGATTGTATGAAAAAGCAAACCTAACCCCAAATTCTAGAGATGTATTCAATATAAAACTTGAATTATAATTCATTACAAACCCTGCATTCAAACGCAAAAAAGGTGTTAAATACGAACTGTTTTGTAGTTGAATTTTACGTCCTGCAGCAAAGGAACTATTTACTGTAAAGTATCCTCTAGAGGCATACTTTTGATTAACAACTGAATTCTGATCAGCATTTACAATGTATGTATCTCCAGCATTATATATTCGCAAATAACCATAGCCAGAACCTACTTCCCTAAACCACCCTTTATGATTTGATCGCCTCGAAAGTAGATCCAGCCCAAGCTGAAGAGCATCGTGTGATTTTACGTGTTTATAATAGTAGATATTTGGAGTAGCGTAAATTCTTTTGTGAACAACCTTTTGTCTCTTTTTATTGATTTTAGTTTTTTTTATTTCCAATAAAATCCAATCCGCACTTAACTTAAACCCTTTATGAACAAGAGTGTTGCCATAGTAGGAAAAAGAAAAAGGAACTTTACCTCTCAACGTATCTTCCTGTGCGTAAACCATTTGACCTAGACTTAACAGGGCAAAAATTATAATTTTTTTACAACTCATAATTCAATTAAACCGAACTAGTTGCCAATAAACGCAATTGATTTTTAAAATTAAAAAAGCCCACTTTTACAGCAGGCCTTTTTCTTCAAAGGAACAGTCTTATTTTAGGCATTTTTTTCGCTTTCAGCAATCTCGACACACAAACAAACAATCTCCATTGCTTGTTGTATTTCTTCTATTGAAGGTAATGTTGGCGCTAACCTTATATTGGTATCTCTAGGGTCATTTTTATAAGGAAACGTTGCACCTGCCGCTGTTAATTTTACCCCGGCCTCACCAGCTAGAGCAACAACTCTTTTTGCACACCCTTCATTGGTGTCTAAGGAAATAAAATATCCTCCCTTAGGATTAGTCCAACTTGCTAAACCTTTTCCACCCAAACGATTTTCCAGAACAGAATTAACCACCTCAAACTTGGGTTTAATCAAAAGAGCATGCTTTTTCATATGTTCCTTCAATCCAAGAAAGTCTCCAAAAAATCGCATATGTCTAACTTGGTTAATTTTGTCTGGACCAATAGTACTAATGGATAATTGTTTCCTTATCCAGTTCATATTTGACTCTGAACCTCCTATTGCTGCAATACCAGCTCCTGCAAATGTTATTTTTGATGTTGAACCAAAAATAAAAACCCTATCAGGGTTTCCAGCAGATTTACAGGCTTCAAAAATATTTTCAATAACGTCTACATCATCCGATAAATGATGCACAGTATATGCATTATCCCAAAAAATTCTAAAATCATTGGCGGCCACATTCATTTTTGCCAAACGATGAACGACATCATCCGATACTGAAGTACCAGTAGGATTACCATATTTTGGAACTACCCAAATCCCCTTTATTGAATCATCACCAGCAACCAACTCTTCAATTTTATCAATATCTAAATCGTTATTTTTGTGCTCTACAGTTATCATTTCGATTCCAAAATGCTCACAAATTGCAAAGTGACGATCGTATCCAGGAGAAGGACATAAAAACTTCACCTTATCTAACTTCCCCCATGGGATGGAAGAAGATGAATTACCGTGTGAAATACATCTCGCAATAGTATCATGCATTAAAGTAAGTGATGAATTACCACCTACAACAACTTCATTCGTTGATGACACTTCTAAAAAGTCTTTAAACAAATCCTTTGCTTCAGGAATACCATCCAATCCTCCGTAATTTCGTGAGTCAGCTCCTGCTGCCGTTTTATAATCAGAAGAGGTCACTAAATCTAACATGGGTAAGGTCAAGTCCAATTGCTCTGAACCAGGTTTACCTCTTGTCATATCCAATGCTAAATTCTTTGCTTTTGCCTCTTCAAATTGCTCTTTTAGTGTAGCTACTTCAGCCATAATTTTAGTTTAAAACAGATTATACCTTCAAATTATTAATAATATTTGACACAAAGATAATTGATTACTTACTAAATAAAATATTTTCGAACTACTTAATTAAGGTATTCTCTTTCAAATCTTCAAAATAAGGAAATACCAATTCAGAGGTTTGCTTTAAAAAAGAGTACAACTCTGATTTTTGAATTTCATGCTCCCCAATCAAATTGAACTTTTGATTTACATTTTCAAAGAACAATAATAGCACTGTTAAAATCAAAATAATTTTACCAAAGCCAAAAATAGCACCGGCTAATTTATTTACGAATCCTAAAGCCAACACATCAACGAATTGACTCAGAAGTTTACCCAGAAGATAAACTCCTATGACGAGTATTAAAAATGTAACAGAAAAGGCAACTAAAGGTATATCGATCTCAAATTGTTCAAACAAATAACGAGAAGTTACATGAGAGAATTTTACTCCGCCATAAATCCCCAACAATAAACCCAGTAAAGTTGCTAGACTTAAAATCAACCCTTTTGTAAACCCCTTATACAATCCAAACAAAATCGGAATCAATATAATTAGGTCTAGATAACTAAAATCCATAGTGGTTTTTTATTGCATGCGTTCGATAAGTGTAAAGGAAATCAAAAAAAAAATCCCAGCAAAAATGAGCATTGGGTTTTTCATAAAACTATAAATTACAATATTTTAAGATGTCATAACATGTTAACTTATTGTAAACTATACTTTATGAATTTGTAACAGTTACAAAGCAATAGATTTACTTAGTAATTTTACAGCCAAATTAGCGTTTTGTAAAATACAAACAACATATAATGGAAAACAGAAAAAACGATATAGCAAACCTTGAAAAGGTGAAACATGTATTCCGAGGAATTGGTTTCGTATGTATTATTGGTTTAGTTTTCTTAACCTTTACTTTAAAAACGTATGATAAAGTCTCCTATGACTTTAAGGTGAGCATAGATGAAATCCAAGAAGACTTACCGCCACTTATTGCCCCCGTGGTTCCGCCACCTCCGCCACCTCCGCCACCAGCACCGAAAAAACCGAAAGAACCCGAATTAGAAATTGTAGAGGATGATGTGGAAGTAGAGGAAGAACAATTTGAAGATGAGGATGAAGAGGATATAGAAATTGAAGAAGGTCCTGAGGAGGAAGAATCTGAAGAACTAGATGCTGTGCCCTTGACTTTTGTTAAAAACATGCCTCATTACAAAAGCTGTGCCTCAGGAAACAATTCCGAAAGAGACAGATGTACAAGAAAAATGTTTGATAAAAAAATAAGAGAAGCCTTTGTATATCCTGATATTGCCCAAGAGATGGGGCTAGAAGGGGTCGTTTATGTACAATTTGTTGTGAGCTCTACAGGTAAAGTTGAGAAGGTAAAAGTAATTAAAGGTGTTCATAAACATTTGAATGATGCAGCCATAAAAGCAGTTCAAAAACTTCCCGATTTAATTCCCGGGAAACAACTCGACAAACCAGTATCTCTGTTATATACAGTTCCCGTTAAGATTGTCTTAGATTAATTTTTCGAAATAATTTTTTCGGATTTAACCTATGATGAAATAAGTATTTAACTCGTATAGATATTTAAACCATGAAAAAAATAATTTTAAACGCGTTCTTAGTGTTACTAACTGTGGTTGCTTGTCAACCGCCTCAAGAAATAAAAGTTGAGGGAAATTGGGTATTTGGTGAACTCGTTGAAGGGAAAGCTGAACTGAACAATCAAAACAAAGCAATGATTCAATCGATTACATCGCTGTTTGAAGATGGTAAAATATCTTTCAAAGAAGGTAAGGTTAGCATTAAAAGTCCAGTTTCCGGAAACAGAAACGGTACCTACACCCTAAAAAATGGTATTATCGACATGGAATTCGGGGCAAATTCTCAAGTCTCTTTGCACATTAAAAACGATGGTCAAAATCTAGCCATACTTTTTAATGAAGATGGTGAAAATGAAACTGGTAAAATTATTCTTGTTAAAGAATAAAGTTCTTTTGCATTTGAATCAGTAATTCTTCTGTTACTGATTCTTTAGTTTTGCTTTCACTCCTATTTTTAAAAAAAAAATAATCCAAATCAGAACTTAATAAACCTTCCATTATAGTATTTTTAAGAAGTGAAAATCGATTAGACATGGATCAAATTATAAAAACGGTTTTGACCTACACCGTTGATTTTGGATATAGGTTTGCGGGCGCTATTGTTTCATTAATCATTGGTTTGTGGATCATCAAACTAATTACGAGAGGGTTAACCGCTTTGATGAAAACTAGAGAACTTGACCAATCTCTGCAACCTTTCCTAAGAAGCTTACTTAACATATCACTTAAAGCATTGCTTGTTGTAAGTGTGCTGAGCATGCTTGGCATAGAAATGACATCATTTATTGCCATTCTCGGTGCAGCTGGTTTAGCAATTGGTATGGCACTGAGTGGAACACTTCAGAACTTTGCTGGAGGAGTAATGATATTAATTTTTAAACCTTTCCAAGTAGGAGATGTTATTACCGCTCAAGGGCATACAGGCTCTGTTTTTGAAATTCAAATCTTTAATACGATTTTAAAAACTCCCGATAACAAACACATTATAATTCCAAATGGTGGACTTTCAACAGGCTCTTTGGTTAATTTTTCGAAAGAAAAAACAAGAAGAGTTGACTGGAATTTTGGCATTGGATACGGCGATGATGTTGATAAAGCAAAGAATGTTTTGCTAAATATTATCCATGCTGACGAACGAATCAATCAAGACCCGGAACCCTTTATAGCGGTTAGTGAACTGGCTGACAGCTCAGTAAATATTGTAGTTAGAGTATGGGTTGATTCGGAAAACTACGGTGGAGTACTATTTGATATGAATGAAAAAGTATACAAAGCGTTCAATAAAGAAGGCATCAATATTCCTTTCCCACAGATGGATATTCACTTAACAAAAGACTCCTAAAATACGCTTGGCTATTGTATGAGAAATTTACTGTTTTTTTCAACGTTTTTTTTGTCTGGCGTTTTGATGTCTCAAATCACAGATGCCGAAGCTAAACTAAAAAATGCAACTAAAACCGATACGATTACGTCTTGGAAAAAAGGAGCACTGTTTAACATAGGTTTTAGTCAGGTGACCTTAACAAATTGGGCCGCAGGAGGAAATAATTCAGTATCAGGTAATGGTGTTGCTAATTTTCACTTAACCTACAAAGGAAAAAAATGTGCATGGGAAAACAATCTGGTTTTGGGTTATGGTATACTTAAACAAAATCAAGAATCCATCCAAAAGACTGATGATAATATTGAACTCACCTCAACTTATGGAAGAAAAGCGACTGAAAATTGGTTTTACTCTGGGCTGATTAATTTTAAAAGCCAATTTACAGACGGATTTAATTATCCAAACGATTCCGTGAAAATATCTACCTTTCTTGCACCCGGATATTTACTAGGTGCTGGGGGAATGAATTATAAATTCAAAGATTTTTTTACTCTTTTAGTTTCTCCAATCACCTCAAAAACAACTTTTGTATTAGACGAAACACTCTCTAAATCAGGCGCTTTTGGGGTTACTCCTAATAAAATAATACGAAATGAAGTTGGAGGATATTTGAGAGGTAATTTTAAAAAAGAAATCATGAAAAATGTGAAAATGACATCTTCACTTGGATTATTTTCAAACTTTATGAAAAACCCAGAGAACATTGATGTTAACTGGGATCTATTACTTTTAATGAAAGTAAATAAATTCATTACCGTAACCATCAACACCAACTAAATTTATGATGATGATATTACAATTATCAGCGATAAAAATGGTGACGGAATAAATGAGGTTAATGGTCCAAGACCTCAATTTAAAGAAATCATAGGTTTTGGTTTTTCCTACAAACTGTGATTTGCTAAAATTTCAATACTATTTTTATAATTTTCGCACTTTTTTTGAATACTTCAAAACGAATTAATTAGGGAAACAGCCCATGATTTAAAGCGTTATAATTGGCATCTGGAGGCTAGTCTTATTATCTTTATGTATAAATAAATATTTATGCCAGCACGGAAAGTACCAATAACAGTATATGCGGAGATGACTCCAAATCCGGATGTAATGAAATTTGTTGTAAACAAAGTACTCAATCCTGGGGCTCCCTTGGATTATTCAAGTAGTGATAATCCTTCCAGTTCTCCATTGGCCGAAGCAATTTTGAATTTCCCCTTCGTAGAAAATGTATTCATCTCCAACAATTACGTCTCTGTTACTAAAAATGATAAAATAGAATGGGACATGGTAGTTATGGAAACACGTAACTTTATTTCTGACTACTTGAGAGATGATAATGAAATTATTAAAGAAGGTGCTTTACAACCACATGCAATAAAAGAAGAGCAACTAAAAGAAAAAAAAGGGGATGACGTAAAATTTAATGTATCAACAGGTGAGCTGGACGAAAAAATAATCGATGCTTTAAATGAATACATTCGTCCTGCCGTTGAAAACGATGGAGGTTCGATAGACTTTGTTGAATTCAAGGACGGTATAGTTAAAGTCGCTTTAAGAGGTGCCTGCTCTGGATGCCCATCATCAACAGTCACCCTAAAACAAGGTATAGAAGGTTTATTAACAAGAATGTTTCCTGAAGTAAAAGGGGTTGAATCCATCTCCCTTTAGATTTAAATTTTTTTTTAACAGTTGTATCCTTCTTCTGTTTGTGCATTATTAATGAGAACAAAACATAAAATAATGAGAAAAATATTTTTATCTGCTATAACCATCACAGTTTTGGCGACCGCATGCAAAAAAGAGGATCCCATCGAAACAAATTCCACCTCCAATTTAAACTCGTCAAACCTTGACAACAACACAGAACTTGTGAATGAATTGAAAAGTTATGCGCCCCTAGCTCAAATACAAACTAAAAATTCAGATGAAGTAATTACATTTACTACTGAAAAAGGAAATGAACTTATTTTCCCAGCAAGAGCTTTTGTTGATGGTTCGGGAAACCCTGTAACCGGTAATGTTGATGTTTCAGTAACTGAAATCACTAACGTGTCTGAAATGATTTTATCGGGAATGATGACCAATTCAAATCAAGGACCACTCTCCTCACAAGGAGAATTTAATGTAGAAGTTTCACAAAATGGTCAGCCACTAGAACTCGCAGAGGGGAGTACATTTACCATTGAAAATAAAAATGCTGAGGTTGATAAAGAAATGAAAGGGTGGACTTGGCAACAAAAACAAACAAGCGGAGAAGCATTTGAAAACAATGTTGGGGAATGGGTTCGAAATGAATTTGATGAAAATAACCCATGCGATAAGATGAAATCTCTTTGGGCTGAATTAGAGAGTAACCCTAGCACTAATCAAAGCTCTTTATGGAAAGACATCAAACCTTTAAAAGACTTGGTTTTCACAGAAATCAACAAAATTTTCCCTAACCATCATAAAATAGGCAATACACATATATATAAACACATAAGTAAATCTATTATGCTTTCTAATTCTAATGACTATTGGAAAATTTTAGATTCAACAAGTACTATCTTTGGGGACACTCTATATGGAAATGGAGCGCTTCAGGGGGAATACAATGATCATAATTTCTTTACGGAGGTAAATTCTGAAATTGACATAAATGGCTGTCAATTGTTTCAACGCTTAGACGACAACTCCTGGCAGGCATACAGTTTCGATCCTAATGTTATTAACATTACCTTCTCTCAACTTTCTTGGTGCAATATAGATAAATTACTTTGGGAATATGGTCAAATCAACAGCTGTAAATTAAAAGGAAATTTTCCAGACTATGCTCAAGTAAAAATTGTTTTCAAAGACTTAAATGGTGCTTTATCTTGCGATTTTTCAGATGATGGTTTTGTAGCCTCAAGACTTCCCGAAGGGTATGACCTTGTGTTCCTGGTATATTACAAAGATGGAGATTCAATTAAATTTGGAACGCAAACAATTACTGCTGCAGAGGAAATGACATTCAATGAAGAAAATATAAAAACTTTAAGTAATATAGATGCTTTGGTAGAAGAAATTGAAAAACTAGTGTACTAACCAAGGTATAAGATTCGAATTACTTTCACAAAGTATTTCATTTAGTCTTATAAAATTTAACAGGTCAGCATTCGATGCTGGCCTTTTTTATAATTCAATTACCACCTCAACACTTTCCATCTCCCCTTGAACCGGTGGGTTCTTTTTGGCTATGGAGAGTGTTCCTCCTTCGATATTGGGAAAAGTCTCTAAAATACAGTTCGCAATCCTGTGAGCTACGTGTTCGATTAGCTTTGATTTAATGGCCATTTCTTTTCGAATGATATCGTTTAGCTTTGAATAATCAATTGTTCCTTTTAAATCGTCATTTATTACCGCTTCTGAGAAATCAACATCGATTTCGAGATTAACGGTATACCACTGCCCTACTTTTTGCTCTACCTCGAAAACTCCATGGTAAGCATATACCTCAATGTTGTTCAAACAAATTGTACTCATAATTAAAAGGTAGGGAGATAACAAATCCCCTTTCTATTTTATTTTTTCTTATCGCGTAAAGTTACTGTTCTGTTGAAAATGATGTTGTTTGGAGTTGAGTCTTTATCCACACAAAAATATCCTGTTCTATCGAACTGAACAGTTGTTCCTGGAGCTAAATCTTTTACCGATGGCTCAACGAAAGCCTCAATAACCTCTAAAGAATTCGGGTTAACATCTTCCATAAAATCTTTCCCGCCTTCTTCTGGATTTTCAGAGTTGAATAATCCTTCGTAAAGATTCACTTTTGCTTTTAAAGCATGTTCCGCGCTTACCCAATGAATGGTTCCTTTTATTTTCCTTCCATCATCACTCCATCCTCCTTTTGTTGTTGGATCATAAGTGCACAAAAGTTCCGTAATATTTCCCTGAGCGTCCTTTAAAACTTCATTACAAGTAATATAATATCCATGCTTAAAACGAACCTCTTTACCATTGGTTAATCGGAAGAATTTCTTAGGCGCGTCTTCCATAAAATCCGCTTTTTCAATGTATAAATTTCGACTGATAGGCATCTCCCTTGTTCCAGCTGATTCGTCCTCTGGATTATTCTTTGCCTCACACATTTCTACTTTTCCTTCATCAAAGTTGGTAATGGTCACTTTCAACGGATCCAAAACAGCCATAACTCTATTGGCAGTTTTATTCAATACCTGACGCGTGTAATAATCCAAGCGAGACATTTCAGTAATGGAATTTCTTTTTGAAATACCAACACCTTCAGCCAAATCTCGTATTGCTTGAGCAGGAATCCCTCTTCTTCTAATTCCAGCAAGAGTTGTTAATCTTGGATCATCCCATCCAGCTACAACACCTCCTTCTATTAATCTCTTAATCTTACTTTTACTAGTAATCGAGTTAGAAATATTTAAACGTGCCATCTCAATTTGTTGTGGCTTGGCGGGTGTGTCAATTTTGTTATTAAACCATTCATATAACGGACGGTGGACTTCGAATTCAAGTGTACAAACTGAATGCGTAATCCCTTCAATTGCATCACTTACACCATGTGCAAAATCGTAAATTGGATAAATAACCCAAGTATCACCAGTGCGGTGGTGAGCTTGCTTTATGATACGATACATCAAAGGATCTCGCATATGCATGTTAGAGTGAGCCATATCAATTTTAGCTCTTAAAGTCATTGCGCCTTCCTCTACTTCACCATTCTTCATCTTCTCAAAAAGCGCTAAATTCTCTTCAATGCTTCGATCTCTAAATGGAGAGTTCGTCCCTGGATCCGTTGGTGTTCCCTTGAATTTCGCCATCTCTTCTGCAGACTGCTCGCATACGTATGCGTCACCTTGCTTTATCAATTGAACAGCATACTCATACAATTGCTGAAAATGATCTGAGGTATGCAATTCTTTTTCCCATTTAAATCCCAACCACGTTATATTTTCTTTTATAGCATCAACATACTCCTGTTTTTCAGCTGTTGGATTCGTATCGTCAAACCTCAAGTTCACCTTCCCATTGTATTGCTCTCCTAACCCAAAGTTTAAACATATTGCTTTTGCGTGTCCAATGTGCAAATAACCATTTGGTTCTGGTGGAAAACGAGTATATATTTCCTTGTGTTTTCCAGAGGCTAAATCTTGTTCGATTATTTGCTCTATAAAGTTTAATGATTTGTCTTCTTCCATAATTTACACGCTTTACTAGTCAAACACAATTGATTATTACTCTTTCAATAAGGTTCGACAACTGATTTAAATGAAGGCACTTCAGTATTTAACAAGCCTCTTCTTTCGTACTTCTCTCGGATATTTTTGTTTATTTCAAGGTTATATATCGTTTTAATCAACTCCTCCATTATTTTATCATGACTGAGTAATTCTTGATGCTTTTCCTCAAGCAATTTTAAATCATAGGGTTTACCTCGAGAAGCTTCTTTTTTATCTACAATATCTTTTCGAATGCCCTCAATTCTCTTTAAATTTCTTTCTCTCAATTTATGAATTGCAACTGCTGAAGTATACCTTACATCTTTATTGTTTTCGTAGATGGCTTCTTCTTTAAGTTTTTTACAAGCTTTCCAAACAATTTCATTGTCTTTTTCTGATAAATACTTTGAATATTTTGAAATTACGTACGATTTATCTCGATATTCTACTTGCTTGATGGCCCAGTTAAACCACTTAGATTTACTTTCATCTTTTACCGCAGAATACATTCGAGATAAATACCTAATAATCCTTGGATCGGTTTCTTTTTCGAATTCATAGGCTCTTAGTAGGGCATCTTCCCTAGCTAAAATATCGATTATATCTAATGCTGTAAGTTTAACATTAACTGAAGAGTCCGCCAAAGCTTTCTTGTAAAATGAAAGCAAACTAGAATCTTCTCTCCATATATTATATAAAGTGCTTACAATAGCCACCCTTACACTAGAAGACGGATCCGTATTGTATTTTTCAAGCAAATGGGCTTTATTTTCATCCGTTTTAGCATAATTTAAATTTGTGCTGAAATAAACAGAAAGTTTTCTAAATGAATCAAAATTATCTTTTGATGCTAATTGAAACAATTCCCATGTTGTGAGTGATGTATCTGTCCTTACTTGCAACATAGCCTCTAACTTTGTGCGATAGTTATCGGACTCTTTAAATAAAACCAATGCTTCCTCCGGTGTAAGGATTTGATTTAGCTCCATTAGCAATACTTTATCAGCATCAAAATTAACTGCATCCGCACCCCCTAAACCTTTAAACACAAAGTTTTCTTTGCGTTTTGTAATCCATATTTTCTTCCTTTTAACTTTCCCACCAAAATGAATGTCTACATCAACAGGAAGTTTAAACGTAGGGTGATTTAATGGCTGAATTTGAGCGACGTTTAGAATTAACGAATCTCCTAGATGACTCCAGTTCACTTCTAAAATAGGATGCCCCTTATCCAAAAACCATTGATTAAAAAACCAGTTTAAATCTTGGCCAGAAACCTCTTCAAATGCCATTCTCAAATCATGAACTTCAGCTGTTTTGAATGCTCGGTTGTGTAAGTACAATTTTAAAGAAGCAAAAAAAGCATCATCTCCAACTAAATTTCTGAGCATATGGAGTATTCTTCCTCCTTTTTGATAGGAATGACGATCGAACATATCCTCTCTATGGTCATAATGATACCGGATAAGATTCACTCTTGGCGTATCGGACAAATAAGCATTATAATCTCCTCTCAATTGTTTGTCAGCTCTGTATCTACCGTATTTATACTCCAGCCATAAATATTCCCCGTACGTAGCAAAACTCTCATTTAAAGCAAGATTACTCCAGGACTCACATGTAACTAAATCACCAAACCAATGATGAAACAACTCATGGGCTACTACATCTTCATTATTGTAGTCTATTCTCTCTTGCGCAGATGTAAAAACCCATTTACCATGAATAACTGCTCCTGTATTTTCCATTGCTCCAGACACATAATCAGAAACAACCACTTGATGATACTTATCCCAAGGATATGGATATCCCAACTTATGAGAATAAAATGACAACATTTCCGGTGTGTTTCCAAAAACCCCTCTAGCATTGGCAGAATCTTTTTTAGGTACGTAATAATGAACTGGCATGCCATTCCATGAATCTTTAATCACAGCAAAATCTCCAACGGTCATCATAAATAAATAAGGTGCATGAGGCTTTTTTTGTTCCCATGTATCAATACGGTATGTGCCTTTTGTAATAGAAGATGTCAGAATCCCATTTGACAAAGTTATTAAAGATGTATCTACTGCAATTGAAATTTTCTGAGTGCATTTTTCATTGGGAGCATCAATTGTAGGAAACCAACAAGAGGACGCCTCTGTTTCACCCTGAGTCCACAACTGGCGAGGCTTTACTTCATCTCTACAGTGAGGATTAATAAAATACAACCCTTTATCGTCATTAATGGCTTTACTACCATTTCCTGAAAGCTTATTAGGGAAAGCGGTGTACCCAACTTGAATTAATATAGTATCCTGTTTTGTATATTCCTTATTGAGCTGAATGTGCAACTTCAAAGAGTCATACTCATACTTAAGGGGCGTTAAACTATTTTTTGTTTTTAAAGACACCTCACTGAAAACCATTCCTTTTGCATCCAAAACCAATTTATCTGATGAATAGAAATAAGGTTTTAACGTAAGTTTAGCAACACCTTCTAGAGTTTGATTTTCCCAATTCGGGGTAACAGCTAAATCTGTATGAATCAAATCAAAAATTCTTGTTTCGGATGGGCGATATGGGTATTCACCCTTTTTTGGCTTACCGCTAGTGTTAATAGTTGCTTTAGAAATTTCCTTTGATTCCCTTTGCATAGGCAAGCAAGCGTAGAAAAAGAAAGAAATTAAAGGTAGTAAAACAAGTAAATTTCTCATTGTTTAAAGTTAATGAATAACGGGAATAAATAAGGGATTTAAATCAATTAGTAAAACTCTTTAGAAAACTCTTTTATGGTATTACTGAAATGCGGAAACTTTTCCAATAATTTTGAGGTTGAAAACAGTTTAAAATCATTAAAGTCAAATCCCGGCGAAACCATACACCCGACTAAAGAATATTCTCCATTACTTTTAGAACCAAAAACGGCTCCCTTTGGAACAACGGCCTGAAGAACCTCACCACATTCAAGATTTGGACCGATGATTAACTTCTTCAATTCCCCCTCTGGATAAAGTACAAAAACAGTTAATGAATCCCCTGCCTGATAACACCACAATTCATCTGATTTAATACTATGAAAATGAGAAATATCTCCTTTTTCTAACAAAAAATGAATACTGGTCATATAGTTGCGATGTTCTGTAAAATCTTTTGGTTGGAATGAATTTTCAGATCTGTAAACTTCTTTGTAATACCCTCCCTCTGGATGGGGTATCAAACTTAAATTTTCAATCCAATATTTTGAGTTTTTCATAAAACACGGTTCTATACTATGTTGATTTTGAAATCAGATCAACCCTGAGCGTTTATTCTAAATTGAATGTTGACCTATTCGCTCCCTTCTTAATGAAGAAAGATGCGCCCCACTATTTAATGCCTTGCCAAAATCTGATGCAATGGAACGAATATAAGTTCCTTTACTACAAACTATTCTAAAATGAACTTTTGGGAACTCTGATGCATCTATTTCAAACTTTGAGACTTTAACCTTTCGAAGTTTAACCTCTACTTTCTCTCCTTTACGCGCGCTTTCGTAAGCTCTTTTTCCGTCAATTTTAATAGCACTAAAAACAGGAGGATACTGGTGTATATCTCCGGTAAGAGATTCTGCTGCTTTTTCAAGGTCAGCTGCAGTGATATCATCAATTGAATAGGTTTTGTCAATCTCTGTTTCTAAGTCGAAGGAGGGTGTTGTTGCTCCAACAAATATTGTACCTGTATATTCTTTTTCCTTACCTTGAAATACTTCAATTTCCTTTGTTTTCTTTCCTACACAAACGATCAAAAGACCTGTTGCAAGAGGGTCAAGAGTTCCCGCATGTCCCACTTTTATCTTTTTTATATTGTGGGTTTTCTTGATGACCCACCTTAGCTTATTTACCACTTGAAAAGATGTCCATTCCAAAGGTTTGTCTACCAAAAAAACCACACCGGACCTGAGCTCCTCCTCAGAGTATGATTCAAAAGGTTTATCTGAAATTAAATTAAAAGGCAGCATGAACTATTGCTATTGTTCCAACTATAAAACAGTAGAAAGAAAAATATTTGAGTTGACTTTTCTTAACCAGTGCAATCATCCATTTACAAGCCAACAAGCCAACAAGAAAAGCAGCCAAAAATCCAGCTCCATACGCCAAAATATCGTTGGATTGAAAAGAAATTTCTCTGTCTAAAATTAACTTAGCCATTTTACCAAAAATCAAAGGAACTACCATTAAAAAAGAAAACTTAGCAGCCTTTGTTCGATCAATACCCAAAAGAACTGAAGTTCCTATTGTAGCTCCACTTCTTGAGATGCCAGGAAGAATGGCTATGGCTTGAGAAATACCTATTATTATTGATTCAAGAACACCAACATCTTTCGTAGTGTTTTTTGCTTTATCTGCTAAAAATAAAATTGCACCCGTTATAATAAGCATCAACCCAACTAACATAATCTCCCCGGTAAAAAAAGCATCAATCTCCTCCTTGAAAATAACGCCAACAATAGCTGCGGGAAGCATCGAAATAATGATTTTAAATGAAAATTTAAACTCATCATTCCATTTTAATCGAAACAACCCTTTTAATATTTCAATGATTTCTTTTCGAAAAATAACAAGTGTGCTCATAGCAGTTGCAGCGTGCAAAACCACGGTAAACATTACATTTTCTTCTCCTTCGATAGTTGTTCCTATAATTTCCTTCGAAAGCTCTATATGACCACTACTGCTAACTGGTAAAAACTCTGTAAGACCCTGAATTATACCAAATAAAATAGCCTCTAAAATCCCCATTAATTATTTGATATAATGGAGTTATTTTTATCCTGACTTTTAGGTTTAAGCATAATACCTATGCCTACTATGACAAATCCAAGCAAAACAGTAAATGGAGCAAATGTTATTCTTGTAGAGGAGAAGACCTCTTCACCATTGAAGATATTAGGATCATCAGACTTTCCTCCAGACATTAAAATAAACCCTAATAAAACCAAAAAAAAGCCCACTGATATTGCGATATAATTCTTAGTTCCAAAAACAAAATTTTCTTTTGTGTCACTCATAATTTAATAATATAATTTCTCTGTTTTTAATCTTAAATATCTTCCCACTGCAAATTGAGTCGCGAACCATGAAATGCAAATTGCAATTATCAACATAACTCCATACAAAGCCAAATCCAAAGTTACATTTTGCAGTTCTTCCTGAAACGCAGGCCAAAAATCGTAAATTATTTTTAAAGTACCTGCCAATGCAAAAACAGCCATAACACCACTAAAAAAACCAAGAACAATTCCGTGCCATATAAATGGTCGTTTTATAAACCAATTACTGGCACCAACAAGCTGCATGGTTTTTAATATAAACCTTTTTGAATATACTCGTAATCGAATTGTATTTGTTATTAAACCGATTGCAATAATTGAGAGCAATCCACCTACTACCAATAAAGCGAAACTAATTTTATTTATGTTTTCGTAAACCATGAAAAGTAAATCCCTTGGGTACCTTAAATCATCTACAATAGCATTTTTTTGCAATTGATTTTTTAATCTCTGAATACTATCTGGATGATTAAATGAAGCTGAGAAATATACATCAATATTTTGAGGAAGCGGATTATCTCCTAAACTCATTGAAAAATTTTCTTTAGGATCAACTTCTTTTAAATATTCCGCTAGAGCTTTTTCCTTATCTTTCCAAACTGTTTCTTTTACAAAATCCTCGGCATCAAGCTCTTTTTTTAATTGCATGATTTCTATGTCTCTTACCCCTTCTTTTAAATAAATTTCGAAAGCAAACTTTTCTTTAAAAGAATCTCCAAGAATTTTACCCTTCATTAAAACCAACCCCAACAATCCAACAACATAAATTACCATTGCAATGCTAATGACAGTTGAAATGTAGGAAGTTGTGGTTCTCCAATTTGAATATTTTCCTCCTGATGCAGACATATCTGTAAAAATAAATAAATCCTCGTCTTTAAAAGGTTAAATAGTAGTAATAAAGGTTAAAACCTGCATGTTGAAAACCCAAAGACAAGTTAAATTTATCTCTAATTTATAATCATTCTAAATATGCGTTTTGCTGAATATAACAGGGTATGTGACAAAACTATGACAAAGGTAAAGTGCTGTTTGGGGAAATTTGTTAAAATTGACCAATTAACGAATTGAAGGATTTAAAAATTATAGCATTTACCCACAAAACTACAGATATTTCCAATATCGGGAGGCTTCACATAGATGCTAGTAATCGTAGAGAAAGATTAGAAAATATAAAGAGAAACGATGTTTCTGAACTCATGTACCTCTCTACTTGTAACAGAGTAGAATTTATACTTGTTTCTGAATGTAACCTCAATAAGAATTATTTATCCTCTTTCTTTGCCCGTTTTTCTAAAGATTGGAACCAAGAGGACATTAACTGGGCAATTGAAAATTGCAATATTTTCGAAGGTGAAGAAGCAGTAAAACACATTTTTAACATTGCGTCTTCTCTGGACTCTTTAGTTATTGGTGAACGAGAAATTATTACCCAAGTCAGAAAAGCATTTGATGAATGCTCTAAAGATGGTTTAACTGGTTCTATTCTTCAATTGCTGATAAACAAAACAATAGAATCAGCTAAGGAGGTTTATACAAATACTCAAATTGCAAAAAATCCAATCTCAATTGTTTCTCTTGCCTACAGAAAATTAAGAGACCTTGGAATAAAAGATAATTCAAGAATACTTGTTGTTGGTGCGGGCGAAACAAACACTCGCATGTGTAAGTTTTTAAGTAAGCATGGATTAAAAAATCTAACCATCTTTAATCGAACATTTGAAAAGGCAGAAGCCCTAAGTAATCAAATTGGTGGAAATGCAATGCCTCTAGACGAATTATCAAATTTTAATGAAGGCTTTGATTTATTGGTTACATGTACGGGTAGCGAAGACTACCTAATTAGCCCAGAAATATATCAATCGCTCCTAGCTGGAGAGTCTACAAAAAAGACGATTATAGACCTAGCAATTCCTTATGATGTTGATCCTTTAGTAATTCAAAAGAATTCAACAAATTATATTGAAATTGAAGGACTTAAAGAGATTTCTAAAATCAATTTAAAAAAGAGAAGGGAAGAACTTACAGTGTGTGAAAAGCTAATAGAAAATCAAGTTGTCGCCTTCAAACAAGCATTTAAAGAAAGAAAAGTTGAATTAGCCATGAGCGAGGTGCCCCAAAAAATTAAAGAAATAAAGGACCTTGCCGTTAATGAAGTATTTTCAAAAGAGTTAGAATCAATGACTAAAGACAGTAAAGAAGTGCTAGATAAAATGCTAGCCTATATAGAAAAAAAATATATCTCTGTCCCTATGAAAATGGCAAAGGAAATCTTCCTTGAAAAATAACCATGCTCTTTTTTACATTAACGACTACATAACTTGGAGTTTAAACTTGAACTTTATCCTCATCTACTAAACCATATCGACTCCTTTCTATCTGGTTTAATTTATTTGTTTTTTCGAGAAGAGCATCCTCCAAAACTCTCATATCTTTTTTTAACTTGACTTTAGTCACTAAAATAACAAAGAAGGTCCAAATCCCTATTGATGCTATAATAATGACGTATAGCCATATTGAATTAATCAAGGGATTAGCTATTGAAAAATAATAATTTAATGTATTTTTTGACTCAATACCGTTTTGGTTTTTGGCCGTTATTGTTAAATGATATTGGCCATAATCTAAATCCTTAAGCTCAATACCTTCAGAAGCTAATGCTGTTGTTTCTATTAAATCACTTCCATTGTTTAAAGTATAAAAAAGAGTTATTTGATTCGGGTTTCCCAATTCTTCGAATTGAAACTGATAATTAAATGTGTACCGATCCCAGGCCAAATCCAATTCCATAGTAGAGGTATCTGTCCCGTTTAATTGAAAATTGAACAACTGAAGTTTTGGACTACCAAATTGGATTGTATCATTATTTGGATTGTAAAAAGAAAGTCCTTTTGTGGTTGCAAATAAAACTCCATTTTTCCAATTCAAATGACCTTTTGCACTGATTTCTCCATTAAAAGCTCTAAATGATTTTGTTTCAGGATTAAACCGTGATAAAACGCCTTCATTATTTTTTATGAATTTTCCGCCTACTTCAATGTTAGGATTATAATTTTCAACGTTTATGTCTGAAACCGAATGTTCTTGACTCCCAAAACTAAATACGAATTTCTGACCTGGGGTAAAAACCATCAAACCTTTCTTTATTTTTATAATTCTTAAAATTTCTTTATTTCCTAGTATATCCTTGCGAAAACCAATAAGCTTATAGTTTTTCTTCAACATTCGATAAACTCCTTTCCCTTTTAAACCCGCCCAAATAACATCACCATCGTCCTCAAGAGCTGTAACAGGAACAGAAGTTCCTCTCTTAGAAAATTGAACAGGCACGATACCTTTAAATGAAATTCTATTTATTCCGGAGTTGGTTCCTATCCAAATATACTTTTCACCCTGTTCGATACAGTGAACATTAGAGTGTATTAATTCGGAGTTAGAGGGAGTATATAACGTGAAAGGATTTGCTGAAACACAAAGTGATACAAGAAAGAATAAAACAGTTAATTGCCTCATATTGTATATTGTTTTTCTAAAGATACTGTATGCATCGACATTTACAATATTGATGGCTACAATTAATTTACCAGCCCATGAATTCTTTTAAATAAGGGGTGATTTCGTTAGCAAATTTTTGCTGGGAAAGTGCGGTTGGATGCCAGTCCTCTCCATAAGGCGGGCTTTGTGGCTGAAACTCAAAAAAACCGAACGTATTTGAATAGTTTTTTTCTGCTTTCAGTAATACCGACTTAACCCAAGACTTATACCTTGATAGCCTTTGTAGGCCTTGAGGATAATAATCTGTAAGCCCCCCACCAGCAGCTAAAACTATTTTTGCCTGAGGATTTTTTTGAGTCACAAATTGTAAAAATTTCAAATAGGTTGTTACAAAACGTGAAGAATCTGTCATATCCGGAAAATCACCTATTTCTGCTCCAAAATCGTTTGTTCCTATTTTAATCACAATTAAATGAGGGTTAAACGAAAAGTCATACTCTTTTTCCAACCCTGCATTTGGGTATAGCATAGAATATATTTTTGGTAAGGTTTCTTTCTCTGATTTATCAAAATTTCGGTAAACTCCCTTACCAGAATAGCCTACGCAGGAAAAATCTGCTTTTAAAAATCGGGAAGTAATTGCACCAAATGCTAAATATGCATCTTGATTTATCGAATGAAAACCAGTATTTGGATTTCCTTTGGGAGGTGAATCAATACAAACAAGATTTCCATAACCCACAAGAAAAGAATCTCCAATCCATTCTATTCTTCTTTGTTTCAAAGTTTGCTTCGTAAGCTCACCTTTTCTATACTTAATCCCATGAAAAACAGCGACAGCGCAAAAGGCCTCTGTTCTCTTAAAAACTTCAATACTACAAAAAGAATCTGGAGAATTCACCTCAATTTTGTGGTATTTCAAATACGGCGTACCCTCAAGAACCTGCTTAACATTACCATTAATTATGATACTGAAAAAGTTCTTATTTTCTTGATTTCCAGAAAAAACATCACTCAAACCAATTTCAAAATAAATCCCTTTAAATTTAAACTCAATTTGATTTCCCGAGTGAGCAAATTTTACTTTTTTTGAATCACTCAAATCAAACCTTCCAACATATCTAAAAACATCTGAAGATGGATCAATTTCTGCTGTTTGTGATAAAGAACAAAAACTACTCAAAACAAATAATAAAAAAATTATCCGGCTCATATTTTGAATTATCAAATATCGTACAAAACTAACACAACATCAAAAAATCAAACCTGCCTTACAATTTTATAACAATACATTCATATGTAAAAGCAAGCAGTGAAAAACACGTTAAAATAGTTATTACAAAGCATTAAGCCATACCTTTGTCGTAAATGTTTAATATGAAGATTCAAAAAAACACTGTAGTAAAATTGCACTACACAGTAACTACTGGAACAGGTGATACAATTGACAGTTCAATCGGCTCAGAACCCATTGAATTCATATTTGGTATCGGAATGCTTATACCCGGTTTAGAAAGTCAGCTGGAAGGTAAGGAGGTAGGCTATAAAGATCAACTAAACATAGTAGCAAAGGACGCATATGGGGAAAGAAACGAAGAGGCTATGCACACCTTACCCAAAAGTGGGTTTAGACCTGAAAACGATGAAGAACTAATTGTTGGTATGGAAGTTCAACTAGAATCAGAAAATGGCCCAATTCTAGCATTTGTAAGTGAAATAAAAGAAGCAGATGTTGTTCTCGATTTAAATCATCCGCTGGCTGGCTACGACTTGATTTTTGATGTAGAAGTTATAGAGGTGAGAAAAGCTGATTCAAAAGAACTTAAAAGTTTGAAAAGCAACTAAACAACGTCCAACTTTTCAACCAAATAAAAAAAGGGAAGTAATCTTACTTCCCTTTTTTTATGATTGTATTCTACGATTATGAATTACCAAATAAAACAAGCAATGCATGAACTATGGCTAGGACATAGGCTAACCAAACTATATTTATTGTAGTAATTGCAGCTATCCCCAGTCCTAAAAACCCAATTAACCACAAAATAAGATTAAGTTTGAATGGAAAAGAATCTCTTCCTTTAATTAAATATACGGTTGCAGGTGGGAGGATTATAGCAAGAATCAAAAGCAACAAAAACATTGTATCACTATCAATGTCTTCATCTGAAGTAGCTTTTACACCATTTTGATGTTTAAGTTGATTTACCTTGTTCTTTATTCTTTTAACTGTTTTGATTTTTTGAGCAAATTTTAAAGGATTGTTTGAAGGCTTAAAATTCACTTGTTTTGTTGTTCCTAAATTAGGCGAACCGCTTGTTGCGATATCAGATTTATATTTCAATGGAAATAATTCCTCAACTTTTGATGTGTCGACAGCTGGAGAATCAATAGCAGCGAATTGAATGGAACTTTTCGCATTTGCATTTTTATGCGAAGTCTCAACCGCCTGACTTTTTTGGTTCTGGTTATTTGATAAAGAAACATGATAGCCTTTTCTGTATTTTCTCTTTACGACCTCTAAAGAGGTATTACAGGATGTTAATACAAATACAAGTGATAAAATAGCTATAAATGGGGTTTTTAACGATAGTTTTTTCATTTTATTAATAGTAAGATTTGGGCGCAAAGATAACTTTTTTGGACTTTTTCAGCACTTAAAAAACAAAAGAACTTAGTAGTTGTTAAAAAATATATTAAAGATTTGTTAAATGATGTTCCTTAATTGCGCTTAGCTCCCATTGAGTGTTAGAAAAATGGTTTAAAATTTTGGGCAAGGCTTTATAAAGAGTCTCTTTGCTTTTTTTACTATCATGAAATACAATTATACTACCTGGCTCACTGTATTGAACAGTATTGTAAGAGCATTCTATTGCTGAAATATCTGGATCAAAATCGCCACTTAAAAGCGTCCACATCACAATTTTATATCGTGATTTCAGCTTTTGAATTTGTTTTCGATTTATCCTTCCATGAGGAGGTCTAAACAATTGAGAACCGAAAACGTGACCACACTTTTTAACATTAACAATGTACCTCTCATAATCTGTTTCCCATCCATTTAGGTGATTGTAGGTATGATTCCCTACAGAATGTCCTTCTTGCAATATACGCTGGTATACCTCAGGATATTTTTCAACGTTTTTGCCTACGCAAAAAAAAGTTGCTTTGGCCTTGTGGAATTTTAGTTGATCCAACACCCATGGCGTCACTACCGGATCTGGTCCATCATCAAAAGTTAAAAAAACCTCCTTCCGTTTTGTTTTTATCTGCCATATGAGTGACGGGTACCACCACTTCATCCACCATCTTGTTTTGTAGATGTATTTCATGGAAATAACGGATTATCTGCGAGATCTTTTAGAAGCTTTTTCAATTTTATTCATAAACCGATCTATGCCATTACCATTAGCTGATTCAAATTCTAAAATTGATTGAACTATTTCTTCCGCTTCTGCTAAACCATTGCCTCTTGTCGACCGAACCAAATCAACATTTCTATTAAGGAAATATTTAATATTCCTTAAATACTGCAAGGACCTTTGCACCTCATCGCCTAATTTCAAAGCAATATGGTCCTCTTGTTCGATATACCACTCTATTTCTGAGGTATATTTATTTATTAGAATTCTCATCAGGTCATTTGCCTTTTCAATACCTCCCGCTTTATAGTAAGCATCTGCTAGATACACGCTAAAATAATCAACCT
>Ga0160423_10000478_pt1 | contig 32789 bp, 33 predicted proteins | sample CRUFie14St8metaG_FD_108191 | JGI IMG/M metagenome (GOLD analysis project Ga0160423, IMG submission 108191) | Marine microbial communities from the Costa Rica Dome - CRUD Field 142mm St8 metaG | ecosystem: Environmental > Aquatic > Marine > Oceanic > Photic zone | place: Costa Rica: the Eastern...
ATGCGGCGCAGAGCCAGCCTAAGAAACTTGTTGCTGACTTCCTTTGTCGGGTCGGACTCCATGGTTGGCTCACCTTTTACTTCTTACCTATTCTACACTCATCCTCTAGGATGTCAAGAACTCTTTCTTTAAACTTCTTGTCCTCTAGGAGTTTCAGGAAGTCTTTGCTTTGGAACTTTTTATCTTTGCCGTCAACGCTGATAGTATACCAAGCACCGCTGCGAACACAACCAGGCGTGCCAGCGATGGCAGAAAGCCAGGAACCCTCGTCATCAACTCCAACTCGGTCATTAGCAAGGTCAAATAATACATCAAACTCACAACTCCTTGGCGATGGTCCGAAGCGAGACTTTATCGTTTTGGCACTTGTGTGAAAGCCGATGACTTGCTTCTTCTCGTTTAGAATCTGACCGTTGGCTTTGCCCTTGTGTTGAGTCAGCCAGATACGACTGGAAGCGTGGTAGGGTAAAGCCTTGCCACCTGGCTCAACTCGGTTGTCTCCGAACATCACGCCGATGTTAGTTTTCAACTGGTTAGTGAAAACCATGGCAATCTGTTCTTTGCCAAGTGTCTCTGTGACTTTCCGCATACCTTTGGCTAGTGCCTTGGCTGTCAGACCGATACGGCTGTTGGGATCATAATCACCCTCAACCTCCGCTTTGACTGGTGTGCCGGCAACGCTGTCCCATACAATACAGACCAAGCGATCAGGAGCCTTCTCACGAATACGACCGATCAGTCGCTCAATCGTCTCAAAGACTTCTTCAATCGTGCCGGGCTGAACATACAAGAAATTGTTCTTGGTGTCAAGCCCCAACTGCTCCATGAAGTCTGGAGAAGCTGCGTTCTCTGTATCAATGTAAACAGCAACTCCTCCCATCTTTTGTGTGTTCGCCAAAATCTGTGTGACGATGAGACTTTTACCGCTGGCAGATTCACCAGCAATCGTGGTGAGCTTGCCGACAGGGATACCACCATCTCGACGGTTAGAAATAATATAATCTAACAATGTCGATCCGGTTGAGATCCAAGTCTTTACATCTGTGGGATTGTCTCCGTGCAGATCGTATGCAATGTTTTCTTTTGCTGCCTTGTTTAGTTCGCTTCGCAAATCACTTACAAGGCTGTTTCCTGTTTTGTTTGCCATTTTATCTCCATAAATGGAGAGACACCTGTACCCCGTGCCTCCCTGCGGGTTTGGCGGGTCAACTACGCCAGTAAGTCTTCAAACGCAGACTCGATGTCGGACACGCCCTCAAGACCATTGTTGGTCTTCGTTGCAGCAGTCGTGTTACTGCTGTTGTTATAATGAGCAGTACCAGTGCTGTTATCGTCAGTATCCGTATCACCGAGAGTCTGACTCAAGAGTCGCTCGCAGTCCTCGTAAGAGGCTTTCTCAAACACGCTGTTTGCAGGAGTGATGTTCTGAAGAAGAGTGTTGACCTGCTCCTCAGTCTCTGCAAGCTTGCTAGTGCGGCGCATTGGGCGAACATCAGTCGTTGGGAAGGCTTGACCGGACTTCTTGCCGTAATCAATACGGATGTCAGTACCCTTCTCAGTGTCAGTGATGTCACCGTACTCGGGATCAAGAACTACATCAAGCAGTGCTTGGTAGGTCGTGCGGGAAAAGCCCCACCAGCGAACGCCCTTGTCTTCCTCACCACGAACGACAATGGGAGCAAAGACTCGCATCTTGGGCCAAAAGCGCTTAGCAGCTTCCTTGGAGCCGTCAGTGCCTTCGTTCCACAAGCGAGTTCCCCACTCTGCAATGGGATCAGACTCACCGAAAGTCCGAGGGCTGAGAATCGTTGTCTTTCCTTCAGCACCGAGACCGTAGTGGTAATATGCCTCAAAGAAAGGATCTCCGCCTTCTGGACAGACCAAACGAATTTGGTGAGTGCCTTCTTCGGGCTTCCAAAAGTTGTCATCGGTGTTGCCACCTCGGTTAGTGAGAGCAGCGTGCTTTTGCCGCATCTTCTCTAGATCAATACCCATATTTATCTCCTTTGCTGGTTAGTTGACCTTGATACTAATATACCACACCCCTGTGGTGTGTATACTGTTTTTTAAATGTTTTTTTGTTTCCCTAGGAAAAGGAACGGGTTACAAACGCCTTATTTAAGAATACTATTCTGAGTCCGCTGTTACAGCATCATCTGGGGCGGGTCCGTCCTCAATCTTGAAGATCTTCGATACCGAAATGCTGTGGATTTTTAGGTCTTTCCCTGAAGTTAGCAGGATTGAATCCCTGTAGTTCTCCCAGCTTAATTTAAGGTCACGACCTGTCTTGCCGTCATGTTCAAGAGCAACAGCTTTATTCAGTGCGTTGATCGTGTAAAGGGTGTTTGTTTGCTTTTTCCGATGAACACGGATGGTGTATAGACGAGGATTGAAAGTCTTATTCTTAGAGATGACCGCATTATAAGTCAAAAACTTATTGTTTGGATCTTCTTTGTCTTCTAGTAAAAATATGAACTTATTAGTTAGCTGTAGATGGTTTACTATAAATTCAACTTCTTTGAATATCTCTTCTTCAGATAGGCTTTTCAAAAAAGATGCCAGCAATACTCCTCGTGGTTGACTCATCAAAAAGGTTCCTCTTAGTCTGTTGTATAAATAGTCCGCTGGATGACAAAGCGATATTATATATGCTCTGGAACGTTCTGAATCTTTGAGGAGTAAGCCACGCAAATAACCATTATTTTGTCGAAACTTGTTGGATAGACCGAAAAGCTAGTGGAAACGCCTTCTTCTTTATAGCTTTTCACGTGAGCTTTAATTTTCTTTGTTAAAGATGGGTCATCGGCAAGATCTTGCTTTGGGATCCCATAGAAAAAATGAATATCCCTAGCTTCTTGAAGTGGGAATAAAAGCTTAATATCTTGCTCCTCCTCCTCCAAGGAAGAGACGCCAAACGTTGCCAAACGAGAAATATTACTAGGTTCCATCTTGTTTGATAAAATAGACTCTGTATGACTGAAGAAGTTGACCATGGCAACAATATATGAAATGAAATGTGAAATACTTTGTTCATAGTCGTGAATAGAAACATCGCCAACCAGTGTTTCAACAGATGTTCGATCAACTAGGTAAATCGCCTCAAATACTCCGCTACGAGCATATTCCTGCAAAACACCAAATGCGATCTTATCATCACGTCGTTTTATTTCTGAAGACATTGATCTGTCAGGCACGATATAGAGAACATTTAGCTTGGTGTCTTTTATTGTTTCTAAAATCTTTAGTGATGCTCCAGAGATGGGATCACCGCCTTCAAGAATCAGCAGGACTTCATCGGATTCTTTTATAGACCTAAGATAGACAGAGACCTCGTCCTGATCGATGTTTTTTTCATAATCGTCCATCCCTGAGAATTCTCCCAGAGAAAGGCTGCCCCGCTCTCCTATTTTAGAATCTATCTTGTATATTCTGTATTCTGGGTGCTCTGTGAGATGCTCGGCAATCAAACAGCCCGTCTTCCCCAAGCCAATAACTTTATCCAAACCTTATTTCCTTCATAGAACCCAAGGAGTTACCCTTTTTTACATTTACTTCAAATTTACCAAAATTTGTTGACGACATCAACGCCAGCAATGACTTAATTAGCTTTTCATCTTCTTTTTTCATGTCAACCACAACGGCATCATGAATGAGAAAGGCAATATTTGACCCTGCGGACTGTGTGCGAAGCAAGTAGTCCATTTTTACAGCCTGCTTTAGAGTCAATTCTGCGGCAGTTGATTGAACTAAGTAGTTGAGAGCGTGATGGCGTGAAGTATCCGGTATTTCCTTCCTAAATGGCGTTGTAACTGTCTCACCGTCCCAATATTCTTCGAGTAGCTTGTCTTTTTCGTAAAATTCAGCCAATTTAGCCATATCTTTACTTGACACAGCAGTGTTCGAGCCATATAACCATGCAAAAAAGGCTGTTTTGGCATCGCCACGGGTCACAATCTCTGTAAAAATATCATTCAAGTGGAATTCATGAACATCTCCGACTGGTTGGGGCTTGCCAAGCAACCCCAACAAGGTTCGAACCTCAGCACCGTTGAAATCCAACTCAACAAAAAAGTCATTCTGTGGTTTGATAGCAGACCTGAACTCTTTGTTGAGCGTCAGGATCGGGAATGACCCTTTCTTTGTTGTCAATCTGCCAGTCTTTGTGCCAAACAAATTATAATCAACACGAGGGTTGTTCGCTAGTAGTGAAGTTGCCTGATTCTTCAGCTTGGGAGAAGTCAGAAACGACCTGACCATTCTTTGGTCTACTGTTACGGTTCTCCCTTTGATATCCTCTAGCATCATTGACACATATTTGTAGAATTCATATCTTGAAGGCTTTGGGACCGTCTTTATGATGTGTTCACATATTTTATTTTTTACCTCACAAAAGTCAATCAGAAACCTTTGCGGTACAAGATCAAAAAAGCAGTTTTCAAAAGTGTCAACCTGAGATATAGCCAGGGAGCGCTTGAATGCCTGAATCTTGGAAGAGACATCCTCCCAATCTTCCACAAGATATTCTGGGATATTATCCGATATCTTGCCACCTTCAAGATACAGGGAAATATACTCAACATCCATGTCTCTGAGGTACGGAGCGTATTTCCAAGTTTTTGTAAGGTTGTCTGGGAACTTTTCTATGTCGAATAATAATTCGTTATGTGTATAAATTCCGACGCACTCTGTTTTGTCGTCCAGTGTCTGAAAGATCATCTGTTTCCTCGTCAGAACTAAGTATATCTCTTACTGTCTCTATTGTTAAAGGATCAGTATCATAAGGTCCAATATACTGTTCTTGTGCGAAACGAAGTGAGCGCATATATTGATTGTCTGTACTGAGATTATAAACATTCATCATTTCTTGTATCTGCTGTCGGCGGATTGAATCTATCCTATTAGGATCTCTTTCTGCTAATCTTGCGAGATAAAATGTCTTAAGTCTCCAGCGTGGTCCAAACATTGCCTCAAACTCTTCTTCGGAAATTTGTTCTCTAGGCATGGTCTCTATCTCAGGCACACAGTCAACCTGAACGTATTCTGGGCGACGAGTGACTGTTGGGAAGTTGGCAACGTATGTGTTATAAAATCCGAACAAATATGTTTGCAAAGTATCAGCATCATTTTTCCAAGTTTCATCATAAGCTGTTTCAAACAAAATATCAAACACTTGCTCTTGAGATGAAGCATCTCTTGCTGCCTGATACTCTTGATACCCTGGTTGAGGGTTTTCATCTTCATCAAAGTGAACAGCAATTCTTCTTTTCACATCTTCCATCCCTGGAACCTGCGAATACCCAAACGCCATGGGAGCTAATTCTTTCCTGAGAAGGGTTGGATCACAGGGCAACGGATCAGGGTACCCACTCTCAAATTCTTCGATTGGAACGCCATACATATATTCTTGCATTGCTGGATTTCTGAGGTCTGCGATCAGTCTCCAGGGAATATTCCTGTCAATAGAGAAGCCGTATTGCCCAACGATGTTTGCTACGAGTTCAAAGTTTTCATCCAAGTACTCATAAGCCTTTGGAAGGTCGTCGGAATACTTTTCTGTGCCTATTTCTATCATTAGTCCAGACATCAAGGGAGATAGGCTCGTTCCCTCTAGAAAACCACTGAAAGTAGTAGGTCCCACTAAAGAAACAGCGACATCAATATATTCATCAAACACCTTCATAAAATTATCAATGTTTGTTATCCTTCTATCTTTATTCCCCATGGGCAAAAAATCGCCAACAAAAGAACTATAAACAAGGTTACGCATATATATGTCATATTGCAGAGTTGGAGGGTTCCATGCCTTGATTATTGTAGGGTTTGCCCATGGGCTGTTTCGAAAAATAATATTTTGATTTGCTAACTCTCTTAGCCTCTGCGCTAAATCATACCAAGCATCGGCAACAAAGTTCAAAGCAAATTGACTTTCTCCATCGGTAAAATACAATGGTTTCAAATAGGTTTCGTCAAGTAAAACTGTATTTCCTTTAGTGTTGACGATCCCATAAAATCTATCGTCACCCCAACTATCCATGGAATTTGTAATAAGGTCAATGGGAAAGATAGTAAACTTGTACGCAAGCCTTTCTGCATGAATACTCTTAGCTCCCAAATCATTGGAACCATAAGAATACAACAAAGGGTTGTCAATCGGGGACGCTCTTCTCTGATCAGCCATTATAATTGTATACCGTGTGTTCTATGTTGAAAATAAGCATCAATTGTGGATTCAAAACCCCTGTTTGTTATTGAATGGTTAGACCTGACGACTCGATAATATCCACCTAGTGTCAATATTTGATTGGCATACTCACCAAGCAATGCTCGACTGTCAACATATATCAGGTCTCCATTTCTATGTATATTATTTCCGTACATTTTAATCGAAACATTTTGAGGCAACACAAGCGCTCTACCAAAATTAGCTCCATCCGGACCTGTTCTCATGTTTTCAATACTCATCGCTTTAAACTGAGGGACGTCCTGCTTAGAGAAGTCAAATGTTTTTGCTATTCCTCGGTCAGCACCCAAGACATAGTGGTATATGCCCCTCTTTTCATCATCCACTCTCTTGCCCTCATATTTTGCATTTGTTTGACGAGTGTATAAAACATAATAACTCTTGATCTTTTTATTATATGACGGCGCAAGTAGTCGAGGCTTTATTGTCTTAAGGCGGTCTTTATCTAGAAGCAACAATTTAGACTTAACTATCGTTGCCCGTCCTGTTGCTAGTGCAACTTCGCCCTCGGTTTTTATCTCCTCTTCTGTCATATACAATGTGTAATCAAAATTTATTCTAAATTTGAACGAAGACAGGTTGTTTAGCAACCTGCCGACAGCAGCCAAAAGTCCATCTAGAAACTGCCTAAAAGGATATTCATCAACATTTCTAGCAATTATATTATCATAAATGAACTGCGACAGGTAATCTAATGCTATTGGAATATCATAAAGGGAGTAATTTGTATTATCATTTTCAAAGCCTGGTACACCGAGCTTCTTTGGAGAAAAGGTGCCAGTAATAAACTTAATGTCTTCTCGGATCTCTGCGTTTTGCATTGCTGCTAACAAAATGTCTCCAAGAAATACATATGGAATCGGGACAGCATCCTCATCGTCTAGAGGCTCCTTATCACCCCTTTTAAAGGTAACATCCTTTGCTAGGCTGTTTTTCTTAAGGAAGTCTATTTTGTCTGCGTCTGACATCTTTGCCAGTCCTACTAATTTAGCAGCGGTGCCTTTTCCTGCTCCTTTGACTTTTTTTGCAAAATCAAGCTCAATCACATTTTCTGTGTTTGCAAAACCGTGGGCTACATACACCCTACTTGTATTTCCTGTTTCGCCAATCAAGTTATTTATCAAAGAGGCATACCTCTCGATTCGCAAAGACTTTTTAGCCCTGCCATATACTGTCTCAACTAAATTCATTTGTGAATCAAGTTTGTCCAGCTTCTTTTTATCCCCGGCGGTGGGTTTGCTATCTCCCAAAGTAGTTAGGATAAGTTGTCTTTCTCCGTCTAAATAGTCGGCCTCTCTCTTTAGCCTCTTCAAGTTCACAGGAACAAGGGTTGTTTCGGAAACAAGTGTGCTAAAGTTTTTCATTTGATGTTCTAAGTATCCATCTTTGAGAAGACTTTTGACGTCGATCTCTTCTGCTGAAACAAGAACCTGTTGGCTATTGAGGTTTCCTTTAGAAAAATTATTTTGCCCCAAAACATCAGACTCCCCCGAACTCAAGTAGTTGTCAGAAGAGCCAACATATTCCAGCGTTAGTGTTGTTGGACCCTCTTGTGAAAAGTTTACATTATAATCTACCAAGTTTAGCAATATAGTTGTTTGAGTATTTCTAACCGCCTCTTTGAAATCTTCTAGATCTTTTGCTCTTTTTTTCGCCCTTGTTTCTGCATTGGGGTGCATGTTGGAAGAATAAATGCGCTGAAGTTCTGCCTCTCTGCCCGAAGGAACTGCCCAGCCAACTAAAACTTTCAGTTGGCGAAAATCATTACTTGCTTTGTCATCAACTTCAGGTGCGTTTTTTCCTGGCTTCAAGCAGTCAAAAAGGGTTTTGTTGTTTTTCTTCAAGAATGCAATCTTATCGCCAATGTCGTTACTTACAGACGCAGCGTTAACTGTCTTTCTTCCGTTAGTGAACATAAACTTCAGGTAATCTTGGTTTACTAATTCTGACAGTGTGCCGAAATATAGCTCCAACTTTGCTTTGATGATTTTATCGCCCTCGTGTTTATTGTCATAACGCCAAGTAAATGACTTTATGCCAGCCTCAGTGCCACCTCTTTTGAGCGTCTTGTCTATCTTTCTGCTGGCTCGGGCATTTGCAAGTTTTACAATTCTTTCAGCGCTGGTAAAATCACTAAAAAATATCTCTTCTTGTTGATACTTTCTATCGACAACTTTTTTCTTGTTCACAGTTTTTATAATGTTTTTTTCAGCAACAATAAAGAACCTCAATGTTGGTTCAAGAGATCCTAATTGCGCTGGGGTTGCTTGCAGCAGTGGCTTCATATTTGTGGGATTCAATAGGCTAGAGGTTACATCCTCTGGTGCTATGCCTACTGTTGGTAAAACGTATTTATTCCTTTCTAGTGCCGCTGTGTTTTCGAACGAGCTTAGTACAATATCATTACCAGCCCTAAATATCGGGGCTGTGGCATTCATAACAAATTTCATGTTCTTCAAGAGAAGCTCTTGGTGTGAAAAAGTAAGGGCTTTTTTTCTTTCTTCTGCTTGAGCCTTTGCAAGCGCCTCAGCAGCTTTTTTAGCTGCGGCTTTTTTGCGGCGCTCTTCTTCCTGTCGCTTTAAAGCTTCTTCAATGGCTTGAGCTGCTTTATCCCCAGCAGCGGCGGCGGCTTTCCGTTGGGCTCGACTCCTATATCGTCCGTTGCTCATTAGACAAACTCCAATACATCTTCCAGAGGCAGTGGCACATAAAATAAGTCACCAGTCTTGAACTCTGCTTCAGAGGCCTTCTTGTTATACCACGCAATAACCCACCAGTAGTCTGGTGATCCATAGTACTCATTTGCTACATTATATAATTTATCTGTTGCCTTCCACACTAATGGGATATTGTTTAGGTTACCCATAAATTCATTAGAAGGATAAGAGAATCTAGGAGATTCATATTGAAACGTCTCTTCTATTCCTCTTTTCTTAAAAAATACGTTTTTATAATTCCTGTCATTGTTCAAGAATAGTTTTCTTCTTTGATACCTTGAGTATGGCATTTATCAGTCCTCGTTGTTTCCGCCGAATATATTAAATGTGCCGGCTTTGCGTGGAGTGTTCGGGTCTTTGCCCGCAGGTCCTCTGTTTTTTACTCGCCTGGTTTTGCTAATCAAGGCACCCTCAGCAGTCCTGTCGCTTGTGTATGGATAATTGTTCTCATTGATACCTTTTCCGTTATAATTTCCACCCGTTCTGGACGGTCTCTTAAAGCCTAACGAGTGCTCATGAAGTACCGTGAACTCAAAGTTCATTCTAAATGTTTTAGGGTAATACTCATTCCACTGCGGGTTTCTTCTTTTGCCATTTTTATCCTTCTTAAGGTCGCTGCTAAACATCGCCCGGCGGTTGAACATCCCATATTCAAGAGCAGGGTCAAAAGTGAAGCCGTTCATATATCCCAAAAGCCCTCTACCTGTTTTGGCATTGCGAATAAGGTTGCCAAAACTAACCCTCATAAGAGGACCTTGATTGATGACCGTTGCGCCGCCGTTTCCTTTGTTGTCATAAAGCGGGTACAAGAAACTTATAAGCTTATTAGCTTTTGCTAAGTTTTCTTCAGCATGTTCAAAAGAATCTGCGGGTACCCACCAAGCAACTGAAAGCGAGCGCCTTGTATTTACAAAGGTTGCAATAGGGTCCATACGACCGTAAACATCTTCAGCGTTCCACTGAGAACTGAAGTTATCACTAAACAAATCTAAGAAAGCTGGGAAGGCTACATCTTCTCCTGTTGGTACATGCGAAATAGTCAAGTCTTCGCCACGCTCTTTAAATTGATGACGGGAACCTAGTGAATAAAAATCTTTCTTTGCCACCTTGAATTATCTCCTATACTGCATGAACGGGGTTAACGTGCTTGAATGCTGCCTTTGCAATTTCCCCTGAGTCTACTTCGAGTACCGCTGTCATTCCTCTTTCGGCTCCTGCTTTTGTAACCCTTATAAGCTCTTTCATTAAATTTACAAGTTGGCTTAACTCGCCGCCGTCTTTTTGTGCAATCATCGTATCGCCGGCTGCCAACCTAGTCATTCCCTGACTTGTTCGAACCAGTGCTGGTCCTGATGTTATTTTGTCGTTGGCAAACTCGGCACTAATTCCAGGGACTTCACGACCGAGTCCGTACCCGGCAACCGCACCTGGAATTGCTCCGATGCCGAAGAACTTTGCGCCTGCTGCGGCACCGACGCCAGCGCCTACAGCTCCTGCTTTCAAGCGGGCTCGGGCAGCTTTGGTCTCTTCTTCCGTGCCGGTCATCGGGAGAGCCTGGTAAAGATCTTTAGCCAACAGAAGTCCAGAAACTATCCCACCTACAACTTTAACTACACCTTTGAGCGCCTTGCCAAAGAACCTGGCGATACCATAGACAGTTCCCATAAGAGACCCCACAAGTGTTAGTTTGCTGATCAATTCCCCGAATGGGCTGGTAATGATGTGGTTTAGTACTTCGGCGAAACTGTTGACCCCTGACATTACGGTTTCTATAACAGGCGCTAAGTTAATGAACAACTGCTCAGATGCGGCAGAGAATTTATCCATAGCGGATGTAAATTGTTCTAACCTCTCGTTATTGTTTTCTTGATCCCTTTGAAATTTACGCATCTCCATAGGATCACCAAGCAAACGCTCAGCAGTCAAAACATCAGTCTTTAGGATGTCTGCAATCATTTGCTTCTGGCGACGACCCATCTGCTGCATGTTCATGCCACGCATGTCAAATTCTGCTCGCAGAATCTTCAAACGGTCTTCAGCTGTTGTGGCCATTAACTCAACAGAATTAAGCTGAAGTCCTAGCTGTGCATTTAGCTTGCCGGCAACATCAGCAGAACTCTCAAAGGTATCAAACAATTCAGAAATATCGAAAGCCTGTCTAGTTGTTAGCCCAAGTGTTCGAGCTTGCTCATTTAGCCTAGTAAAGACACGAACGCCGTCAACGCCGAAGCGAGCCATTTGAGGTCCAAGTTGTTGAAAGTCGCTCAACACTGCCGACAAAGGCTGTCCAGTTCTAATAGCTAAGTTTTCTAATTCTGCTGTTGCGGCGATTGCACCGCTAGTCAAACCACCGAAAATAACATTCATCTGGTCAAGGACTTCAGCAGTTTGAGAAGCATCTGCACCCAGAACACTGAACCTGCCGGCGAGAGAGTTTACCTCAAGGCGGGTCTGTTTGTTTTGAGCATTATACATTCTGAAACCTGTGGACAGTGCTCCGACAACCTTGCTACTCTCCTCCATAGACAAGTATAGTCCATCATGACTTGATGCAAGGGCGAGTACATCTTTCCTAAGTGCTGATGAAAAGCCGGTTTGTTTGGCAAGCGCTACATTTACATTTTCTATTCCCTTTGCTGTTTCCCTTAATGCATTATTGAAAGACTTGGTCAGGCTAAGGGCCAACTCTTCAAGGTTTTTGCCGAGTTGTTTGGATCCATCAGCGCCTTTTTCAAAGAGTTTTGTAAATTTGGACATCCCAGGAATAACGGAATCCAACATTGCGCCTGATTCAGAAACTGCTTTGTTGAACTTAGCTACTGCCTCTTTATTGGCTTCTACTGCTTCCCTGTGCTCTCGAAGCTTAGCAGTGTATTTCTCCATGTTATCAGACGCTTCTTCGTACAATTGAGCATCAACCTGCCTGCCCTGCACCTTCTCATTATTAAGGAGCCGAAGTATGCTTTTTTGTTCTTCCAGTTTACGATTGAGTTCATCAATCTGTTCTGGTGTTAAAGTTCCGTCGTTCGCCATCTAACTATTATCCCTTAATAGGCCAGTTGATGCCGGCTTCTCTTTCAAATCTTTTAATAGCAACATCAAGCTTTGCTTTTTGCTTATAAGTCATAGGATCATCCAGACCATACTTTTTTATAAAGTCAAGATATTTCTTTTCATTCACCAAAGCATCGGTAAATCTTTCTATTTCTATTCTGTTGCCTTTGACTCTGACTGGAACTCTACGACCTTTGAACATCTTGCCCAAAAGATACTCAATCCATGCCGCAAAAACATGGAGAATATTTTCATTGAGTTGGTTGCCTCTGAACTGGGAAAGGTCCAGGGTATCATTTTCGAAATCAATTTGCACAGAAAAGCCCTCCGCTACTTCGTCTAATAAGTAGTTTGATAATCTAATTCTTTACGGAGTGTACTTTCTTCCACGACCCTGACTCGAAGAGGAAACCTTTTTATAGGCTTCTTGTTCTTCTTGCTTTTGTTGGATGAGTCTGTTCAAAAACCAAACTCGAACACTGACTGGTAAATTGTAGGATTCAAAGAAGCTCCAACCACCATGATATTTTAATTGAAAGATCTGCTCGTAGACACTTTCAATATATTCATCATTTAGGCCAAAAAAAGTCAGCATTCAGCGGAACCTCCATGTCCGCCGTATGACCACAATTGGGGCAATCATACACTTGTGCCAAATCAATATTTGGCACACAAGCAGAATACCTCGCTCTGAGGATTCTGCCATCTCTTGCAGGCAATGCCTGAATGAAGGATTCAACAACTAAAGGAGAAGATTCACCGTTGACGCTAACAATATAACTTCTAAACATATCCGTCATTGTGCGTTCTTCTGCTTTTCTCTTTGACTTTCTTTCTGCTTCCTTGAAAAGACGAATTTCATCTTCTCCTGTCAACATGCGACACTCAACGGCTGCCCTTGTCATTGGAAGACTTACAATGAGATTACCGTTATCCGTAAGGACAACTGCCTCTTGTCTAATGTTTTCTTCAAAATTGTTTGTTCTTGGTTCTGAGATATCAAACTCAAATTCGTCTGTTGTTCCGCAAGCAGGGCAAGTTACAGACGTCACATATTCTGGTCCGTATCCTGTTCTCCTGGCAGCAACCAAAAGAGCATTCTTATCGCCGATTAGGAGATCACTAATCCGAACACCCTCTTCAACCAATAGGCTTTGGAGCATACGATCAAGAGCTACACCCTCTTTTAATAAAGCACGGGAGGTTAGGATGTCCTCCTCCTTGGCTGTCATATATTTGATTTCAACTGTATCTTTGTTGTGAAGTGGGTGACCTTGTGGATAGAACTTTCCACCACTTGGGAGAGTTACAAACTCCGTAGGCACAGACCATGAAAAGGTTGGCTGTGATTGTGGCACACCAGCGCCCACCGTTGCAGCGACTGCGGGTGTTGGTGTGTCATCTTGTGGAGTGAAATTCTCAGGAAACCCTGTTCTATTTTCGTTACGACTCATGTATAACCTTTCTTTTCCTCAGTATAACTGAAGTTATTTCTTTTGTTTAGTCTGCCGCAGATGTCTGGTCTCTTCCATTAGCTCTTGTTTGTGTGAGCTTTGCCCAGTCATATGTGACCTCAACAGTGACTTCGTTCATATCGTCGGAAGAGTAGTCTAGGCCACCACCGAAATCGATAGAAGTAATGAAAGGATTTTGGAGTTCCCAGCGCTCAATGATTTCACCGTTCTCGTCGATCTGGTCAATGAAGACAGAGCCGATCTGCTCGGCAAATGCCTTTTTGCTCAAGCTCAACTTGGAACGAGAAGCTGTTGTTGGGAACTTGTAGCCAGCGGCTCCAAGAACATCAAGGAAAGCGTAAGACAAGTCAGGATCAACTGGATCAACCAAGGTGATTGAAATAGGATCCCAAGTAACACGACCTGGGTATTTGAAAGTGTGATCAACGTACTGGTGCTCAATTGTGCTAACATTTGCTTTTGGCTTGCTAGCAGTCTTGATTGTCCATACTGGAATTGCGCCCTGACCTAGTGTGCGGCTGCTAAACTTAAGTTCAAACCGATACCTACGCTTTGGCTCAGTTCTTACGTCATTCCAAAATAAGTTCGACATTATGTATCTTACTCCTCGATAATATAATTAGTTGCCTTTGAATTAATCCTCAAAGGCTGCCCCACTGTTTGTAACTACAAAGTCGATTGCGAAGTACTCTACAGAGCGAGTAGGCTTGACAAGCAGCTTAGCGTAAATGATGTTTCGATCAATGAGGTCTGGAGTTGTGGTGGTTTCGTCTAAGACTAGACGGAAATCATCAATACCGAACTCAGCACGAACACTTTCTAGAAGTGGTCCTGCTTGACCCAAGAAGCGATCCCAAGTATCTTTTGCGTTTGGTCCGAAAAGAAGTCGAGATGCGATGAAAGAAATCTCACGCTTCAAGAAGATCATCAAACGTCGAACGTTGATACGATCTAGAGCAGAAGCTGTTTGCTGTAGTGTCTTCTGTCCAAAGATTACAATACCTTCAGCAGGGAACTTAGCGATTGGGTTAATGTTATTTTCATAAAGCTTATCACGATCATCAGATGTGAGTCTTCTAGAAACATCAAGTACTGGTACGCCAGCAGCGCCTTCACTTAGACCGCCACGAGTAAATCCAGCAGGTGCAAACCATGGAGCGTTAAGTCTATCTGTGGAAGATAGTACGCCGAGTGCAGGAACTGTTGGTGGTACCCACAAGTTTTGGTTTGTGTTTGTGTCCAAGATGCGAACCCATGGGTAGTATGTAGCGCCATAACTGTTGTTGATGCTACGGTCTGCCAAGGTGTCGGCTGCTTGAGTAGGTGTATTGGAAGCGTTTCTAGTGGCTGTATCACCTGTAGACTCAGTGTCTGGTGTGTAGCCATACTGAATATCAACCAATGCTAGGACATCGCCACGATCTTCGGCTGCGTCAAGCAAGGAATCTGTTACAGTTGCTTTCCATACGCCTGGAATTGTTACTACGTTCATTTGAACATAATCTTTATCAGCAGCAATATTGATTGCCTTTCTTAGGCTGAACAATTCGTAAGATGTTTCTTCAGAGGCTCCGAAGTTCTTGTTCGCAAATGGCTCACGCTCTGAGATGTCATATCCGTCAAAGCCACCATGAAGTAGCGTTGTGAATCGATCGACACCTGCTGAAAGAACATTCTTATAAGAAGCTCCTGCTTGAGCACTAATACTTGCGCCAGAGTTACGAGACCCACTAACGTAGGATACTACGCCGCTGACGGAAGGTGTGATGTCGTCCAATGAGAACACCCAAGCGATATTTACAGAGGTAGTTGTAGCCTGTGTTGGGGTGTCGCCCTCAATGTCAAGGGCAGTATCGGCAGGATTAGCAGCCTCACCAAAACTAGACACATCAGCAGAACGAATTCTCAAGCAATCATGAATCTGCTGAGAGAAGAAAGTATCGTCGGCTGCACGACCTGTCCAAGCACCCCAGAATGTATTCTTAAGAGATTTTGGAGAGCCCCAACTGCTTTGACCACGAAGTGGTACAGATGGGAAGTTAATGATACCTTTCCAGGCTTGTCCTGAATATCCACCTTCAATTGGGACGTTCATGATATCAGTGGATGCTGAGGAGTGCCCAATGCTACCAATGTTACTACCGCCGTCGCCAAACAACATAGTTAGCGTATCGCCACGAACAGCAGCGCCGGGAGTGTTCAAGTTGGATGAGAATCCGCTTGACCCACTGAGGTAGCCTACATCACGATACTTTTGGGGTCCGAAGACGCCGAATGGCAACCAGCGACGCTCACCACCACCGGCAGCAACTGTATCATTCACAACAACACGAACAAAGTTTGACTTGTTTGGATACTCGCCATACTCGACGATGCGCTGCTCTGACTGGTCATAAGTGCAGTACCTGTCACCAATGCGCTTAGCGATGTAGCTATCAGAAGCTGGGTTTAGGGTTAGTCCATCGAAGCGCTCTAGGATCACTGGGCGGTTGTCTGTGTCCTGTAGATCACGAACTAGAACCGAGAATGATCCAAAGTCTTGGAAGTTTCCTTCTGGTGCTTTGATGTTACTAATAGATATTTTTACTTCCCTTTGGGTTGACTCACCTGCGCTCAATGCTTCAAGTCGGAATAGCTTTTGCATAGCCTTTGACTGATAAGCGGCATTGTTTGAACTAAGGTCCTGAGAGATGAACCAGCCTGTGGAGGCTCTTGTTGCAGCCCCACGGAAATTGTTTTGTTGTTTTGTGCTGGCTTTGCTGCCAACAGTCTGCTCGCCCATGGGCAACATTGCAGCATAGTATTTGGTAGTAGATCCACCATCTAAGACACCAATGGAAGCTGGTCCAGATGCGACGAGAGAATCTTCAAACGTTTCGCCAAGCCAGTAAAGACCGCCCTGATAAAACGCTTGTGTGGATGTTTCTGTGATCGCACTGTTTGTGATTGTTGGGTTTGTATTAAGAGCCTTACGAATGAAGTTCTCTTGATCACGACGAAGACTGACTGTTACCTTCTCGTTGATGGACCCTGCGGAACTTGTGAATACCAAAGTAATATCATCCAAGCTGGTAAGCTCAAGTATTCTGGAGCCACCCTGCTGCGTGACAGAAGGGAAGCCAGGAGTTGCGCCGGACAGTAAGGCACGACCACTATTCATGTAGATTTGTGCAGCGACAGATCCGGAAAGAACTTCGGTAGCATCATTAGACCCAGAAGGCCAGATGCAAAGAGCGTAAACACCACCAGCATTATCACCGGCAACGTCGCCATCGGTTGATACTTCGTTAACTTCCCAGCCAGCCTTGCCATTAGCAGTAGCATTGGTTGACTCATCACCCAAAACACGGATGAATGTTAGCGGGGAGCCGTTTTGTAGCCAAGCTTGAGCAGCATACGCAGCGTAAGTTGGGGCGGTCAAGTTGCCCTCACGCCAAACATCTGTGCCTTGAGCACCTGGCACGGGATTACCAAACGTTTGAACAAAGTCAGAAAATGACTCCACAGTCACAGGCTTGTCGCCAGGACCTTTTCTTGCTCTACCAATAACCAGTGGACCCACCGCCCCAGGTTGTTGGGGTAGTTGGGATTGATCGATCTCGTTGATAAATACCCCTGGGGATATAAATTTGAACTTTCTTGAAGAGTTGTCAGCCATTGATAATCCTTCTCCTCGGTTTTATAAATCGCTATTTTGCAGTATAAACATACTAAATGCTAATAATAAATAGTAACTGATAAATCCAAACACCCACCAATATCCTAATATGGTTAGCGTCTGTAACTATCTTTTCTTTGTGCCTGAAATTCTGGCTTGTCTTCTGCGACCGTTCGCTCTCTTCCAATCGTGATTTCGGCGGCAGATTCAACGACAGCAACGGCTGGTGTCTCTTGGTTCTTATCAGATCCAATAATGTGCCCCAAAACCTTGATGGTTATTGTTGACTTAAATACTCTCTCATCTGTATTGAGACCAGCATTATTGCTTTCATTTGAAAAATCTTGTTCTACAAATGCCTCGTATGTGTTTCCTTCGTAAGTTATATTAAACACAGCAGGCGTGGAGAACCTAGAAAGCAAAGGAGACAACATTTGATTCATCTGCTGTTGGTAATTAGAAATTAGTTTAATTTGATAAACCATCTCCACAAAGGTAGGAGTAGGAACAAACAAAGTCTCATAGACAACCTTTTCATTTTGAAAAGGAAATGTTTGGTAGGTTGAGTTAGTTCCTTGTCCGTATTTTTTTATAGCTGAGGCGTTTGCACGGTCTCTTGTTTTTTCTTGCTGAACCTTTCTTGCAATTGGAATTGCACCACCCTTTTTATAAAAGTCAAAGTAGGGAGGAATATAGACTCCATACCTACCTTTGTTCTGAGGGTTTTTTGTCAGAGAGGTTCGGATAATTGATATAATTGGATATTCTAACGACCTGCCATTTTTTCTTAGCTCTTGTTGATTTTTAATTTGAAATGCTCTTTCTGCTCCCGCAAAGATAACGGGCACCTTCTCAAAGCCTTCATTTGTGTCGCAAAAGATATTTAGAGAGTCATTTACATAGTCAAAAATCGCAGCGTCGATGTCCTCTAGGGTAGAGGGCTTCAAACTGTAATCTGCTTTCAAATCTTGATCTAACTCTGTCTTCTTTGGCATTTCAAAAATTCCTATGATTTCTTATGTACACCACCAAGGCTACCAGCAGGATTGAACAATCCGCTGCGAGCCTGACGACATACTGCTGTCACCTCTAGAGAAGTGCCGTCAGCAAAGTCACTGTCTTGTCCAAAAAGATATCGAGGTTCAAAAGTATCAACAATCTCAAAGAACATCTGATCATATTGCACAAAGTCACCTAAGCGAACAAATAGATCTTGATCTTCTGTCAGTCTTCTTTTATGGAAGTGTATGTTGATACTATAAAGATTATCAAACCCAAACTCTTCCTGCACTCCAGTTGGTCCAACATACTCCACTAGTGAATATGCTCTTACTGGGGGTAAGAATGTTTTATTTATTGCTTCCCCGTAAATTGGATGGTAGTTTGTTTTATCATGGTCAATTGGAAAATATAATAATTGTTGACCAATAATTCGCTCAATGACTTCGTCATTAAGTTGTTTTACAAAATTTCTCTCAGCTTTTCCGACGAAAAGCGGGGGAGGCGGCTGAGTAGGTTGGGTCCATTTATTTTGAGGCATCTATATTACCCCACATAAATGCCAGTTGGAATCTTCTGGACAACTTCAGCGACGCTGTTCTGTAGTCTCTGATCTTGTTCCGCTAGAGCGGCATAGACCATCTGATCAAGTGTCTCTTTCAGTTCGGTCCTGAGATTTAGCTGTTCCTCTTTTGCTTCTGATATGAGAGCAGACCCGTTTAGAGTAATATCATTTCCTGGGATTGGGATCGATGCTAGCTTTGATCTAACCTGTCCGAGAGTTTCCTTTGATAAAGACAAGGCAAAACGGCGGATCCACTGTTTACCAATACTATTGATGTTCTTATAGGGGACGTTAGGGAACGGAAGCGTGTTCATGTTATTTACGCCTTCAGCGCCATACTTTCTGTCAGCATCTTCATCGTATGCATCTTCAGTTACTCTAAACTCTACCCAATAGGTTTGAGGGAAGTTACTAGATGGTGTAGGATAAATTCTTAATTTGTTATTTATAATTCTAAATGATTGGTGCGCTGCCCTGACATGTAAATCTTCCTCGAAAGCATATGCCTGCAAAACATTCTGCCAAGCTGGCACCAACTGAAAAGAGCTATCATCAGCATACATGCCGTAGGTTGACAAGTTTCCGACGGCACCAATAGCATAACCACCATAAAAGTTCCACATAGATGCAGGAGTCTTATAATAAACCTTCTGAATTGTTACTGCTTTCTTGCCGACCTTATCGTGGAAAGGACTAGCGGCATTCAAAGAAGCCGTATAGATGATCTTTTGTAAATCATAGTCTTGTTTCTCATCCGTTGTATCAAACGATGCTGAATATACTGTTTGGTTTCCGCCAACACCTGCAAGGGTTCCAATACTATCGCCGATATTCCTTACATATCCCAATTGAAATCTTGGGTACTTAAGGTTTGGAGTTGACCCAGTGCCAGGAGCATATTCTGAAAATTCACCATCTTGATCGAATGATCCTGTTGTGTTTCCCAACAAAGAAGATAAAACATTCTTTGACTGGTGTGTATTGACAATATACGAATATTCTAAGCAAGCCTCTTCATATGCATTATAAACATTAGTTGGGGTGATCTCTAGATCTAAAACATTGCCACCTAGCTTGTTGTATGTGTAAGCGACTTGATCGGCAGCACCACTATAAAAAGCGTTTGTTGTATAGATATTGTACGCTAGAGTTGCTTGCACATCTGCTGGAGCACCAGAAGAAGGCAGAACAACAGCACTCGTTGTGCTAACTGGCTGTAAGTTGGTTGGCATATTTGACCCTCATTTATTGTATAAATAGTTTTCGACTTTTATAAAGTTTATGTTAAAAAGAAAACCCCGTCACAAGGACGGGGTAATCTCAAACAATATTCAAACAATATTCAAAGAATATTATTTATTGTTTACTTATTGGCAACATCCGATACAAGATCTTTACAGATGACCAAACCATACATGTCAGGACGTACCATCTTCTTGGCATAGCGTGTCATAACGCCCTTACGAGGTACAAAGTCCTCGATACCAAAGATGGTGGGTGTGACTTGTAGTGGCACGTATGGAGCATACACATAGCCGCTTTCTAAGAAGCTACCACCACGACGACCAACAAGAATGGTGGATCGTGGGAAGTATGGATCTACATGAATGTCCATCTTGCGACTAATAGAACCAACGTTTTGAGCACCCCAGGAGCCGGCTGTGTCGCTGTCTACTGCTGTAGAAGCACGGAAGCCGCTGGTGAACTCAAGAATGGAAGCTACTTCTGGACCGCAGACCACGAAGTTAGCGCCACCACGAAGCGTCTTACGGTGAATACGAGCGCTTACGTCGTTAATTGTCTCAAGTAGAGTTTCGTACCACTCGGATACGGTACCTGTGAAGTCTGGGTACAGCGTACCTGAGACGATGGATCCAGTTTCACGATCGACAAACTTACCTGGGCTACGAGACCAGTACAATTTACCAGCGGTAGCGCCTTCGACGAGATCCTTGAGGATTTCACGATCGATTTCAAGAGCAACTTGCTCGGACAAAATGCTTGTTAGCTCAACTTCAGCGTCGAGGTTGTGATAAGCATTCAAATCTTGAGCTAGTTCTGGAGACCACTTAGCCTTGAGCTTACGGGTCATTGCTGTGACAGCCACGGAATCGACCTTGATGTCGATCTCGTTGAGTTCGTCTTCAGCCTCTAGCCCCCATGGGTCTAGACCCTTGACACCGCCGGTAGCATCAGCAGCGCCGAAGCGATCCGCACGGTTATATACCGCTGTAACAGCAGCACCCTTCGCTACACCGCCAGCAGTATGTAAAAGAATAAACGATAGAGCACCGTCTGACTCAAAACGAGTTAGACGACGGACAAACTTACCAGTACCGTTGTGTGTTAATGTGATTGCTCCCAAGTTATCTCTGTTGAGTTGTGGGAACAGGGTATCAACTTCACCTGCGCCGGAACCGGCAGGTACTTCAAACTCATGCACTGATCCACCAGCGTTCAAGGTAGCAATGACATCGGGATCGTTACGAAGACGAGCTAACTGAGCGCTAGTGAGGGCACCAATAAGTGTGGCTCCGCCAATGTTGGGACCATTATCTAGGTCAGTGGATACAAGGGTTGAAGAGGCGGATGCAGCGGAGAAACCATTGTTAAGAGCATAGAAACTCTTTTCTGGGTCTTCAGCTCCATCGGAGCCCAAGTCAACACCACCGGTCAACTGGCTGGCAACTACGTTACCACCGTAGACGGATTTACCAGTTTCAGCGCCACCAAGAGAATTGGTGCGAGCGTTGTAGGTGAAATCCATGAAGAAAATGAGACCTGAAGGTAGGCTCATTGGTTGAACGGATACAAGATCCTGTGCCAAAAGGTTGCCGAATACACGACGAACGATTGGAAATGCAACTGCGGAGAAGCCCTCTACGTCACCAGTGTTCATGGTACTGGATTCTTTTAGAAGCTGGGCAGCTTGGTTCTCAAGAAGACGAGCCATGTTACTACGTGTAACATCAGCCAAACCTTCAAGAAGACCAGTCTTTTCCCACTTCTGTAGAAGTGCTTCACCCTCATTGGCCAAGGAACGAGCCTTAATGCCTTCTGTGAGTGTTTCTAATACTGACATTTTATTATCTCCTTAAATGATTTTATCAGTTTTTGTTAAGACCTGCGAGTGTCGCCCAACGATTTCTTGTTGGGTTACTCTCAGTAGTGCTTTCATCTCTACGATTTCCGCCAAGAATGACAGAAGAGGATTTTGATACTGCTTCAGACAATGATTGTGGAGCAGCCTTTTTGGTTGTCGCCATTGTCTTTTGAAGGGTTTCATAAACCAACTTCGCTTCTTCTACCGATCGTGCCTTATCAACCATCTCAGCAATTTTGGATTTTTGCTGCTCATTCAGGGAGGAGTCAGATAGTACACGGTTCGCATACAATAACCTTGCGTTGTGCAAGTTTATTTTTTCAAATGTTTCTTTAGCCAAGTTCAATGTTTCTGTTAGCTTAGCTACTTGTTCTTTTAAGTTTCCGTTTTCTTTTTCCAACTTAGCATGTATTTCTTCAACGTCTTCTTTATCCATGCCATCAGTTGGAGGAGTTTCTTGGAGTTCGTCCTGAGTTAGCTCTTCTTCGGGCTCCTCTTCGATTACTTCATCAATAACTCCCTGGGGGATGTCTACAGCCAAGACCTCTTTGAAGAGATCCACTAGGGCTTCTTCACTGAATTCGATTTCTTCATCTTCACGATTGCCTGGCTCTTCATCATCTTCAATTTCAATTTCTGAGTCCATTTCATCTGAGAGATTGTCAATCATCTCTTCACGAGAAACGCCGTCTTCAGCGGTGGCTTCGCCAGAAGATATTTCTTGGTTCAAAGTAGCACCAATATCATTTAGATCGATAACAACAGTCTCATCTTCTGAGAGGTGAGCTACTGGTACCTGATCTACTACTTCTTCTGTTTCGGGTGATTGCTCTTGAGTTGGAGCCTCTGCATCAAGCCCTAAATCAAGATCATCTTGTTCTAAAAGGCTAGTGACTGCTTCACGCACTTCGTCAGAATACTTTTCAATAACTGCCGATTCAGCATTTTTGATAGCAGCCTCACGAAGTGTTTTGGCATCTATAATCGCTTGCTCTAGCATACTAGACATATATAAGTCCCCTCTTCTGATGATAATACATCAAAAATAAATAGTTGCTACTAAATCTAAATGCCTAGTTTTCTGCTATAACATTAAGCCTAGAAGCCTGTGAGGGCGACACGCTTCCATGTGGCAGCGCCGCCAGCGCCTCCAGAGGTACAGATATAAATATAGTTAGAGTCGTAAGAAATTTGCCCTGTGGCACCAGCCGCAGTGCTCGATGCTGGAACGGATGGTCCCTGATAGACGAGGTTTGTTCCGACCCCATAATAAATGTTCCCATTTTGAAAATAGAGCGTATTGCTAGCACCATTAGATATGTTCCATTGAGTAGCGTATGTTGTTTGAGGTCCCGTACCTACCGACATAAACCACCTTCCATCAGCGTTTTGATTGATGGTCATAGCGGGGTCATTAGTACCCTCATCAAGAGCACTATCAACCTGAAAAAGGTTCATGGCAGCTATCTCTGAACCTGAGACAGCTAGCAATGCATCTGGAGCATTTGTGTTTATGCCGACAAAACCCATCGTATTTTCAATTGTTATGCGAGCCTTCTTTTGATCATCAGTATTTCTTCTTGTGGCAATCTGAAGTGCGTTGTCGTAGTTGGTGCTTGGGGCTGCCATTATAAAAAAAGCATTGGCTAAAGAATCAGTAAAAATCTCACCGGGGTCGCCGACCATGCCAATTGTTGCCTGTCTAAACGCTCTATTATCACCAGTGCCACCATCTTGGTAAAAATCGATATATGGATTATCATTTTCTCCGCCGGTTCCGTCTACGTCCGCAACCAAACGAATACCACAATCCACATTACTCTGGATAGTCAGGATAGACTCGGCGGACGAACTTAGAGTAAGGTTGGTACCACCAACAGTTAAATTACCACTTATAGTAGCATCGCCTTGAATATTGTTTGGTGAAGCACTAAAGCCACTGCCGCCGCCAAAGCCCATTATCTAATCCTCCAATTATGCGTCAATGCCTTCGCCAGTCAAGGTCCACATAGCACCGGAACCTATTCCAGTTAGTTCTGCATACAATTCAAAGTTGCTATTGTTGCCAGACGGATCTAAATTTGATATCCAAATAGACTTAGCTTTGACATTGAGAGTCACCGAAGAGTTCTTTGCATCTAAGGTGATAAAATGTTTATTAGTGATTGTTGCACCGCCATTGGCAGTCATTGAGGCAAAGTGAACCTGAATAGCGTCGTTGCCGGCAGCATCTTTGTTTATTACTGTGATTGACTTTGTTACGTTTGGGAAATCAATTTGGACCTCTGATCCGTTAGTAACTTCACTCCCCGTAAGGAAAGGCGTCCCTGAGACCTGATAAGACCCGACGCTTGCGATGCCTGGGCTTCTATTATAAAACCCTTGAAAGTGGGCGCTTTGATCTGGGGATGTTGCCATTAGCGTTTCCTCCTCTTGAAATTATCTCTAGCTGTAAATAGTTCGTTTCTTTTTCTATTCACTTGAGCTATCAATCTTTTCTTTGCTCGTTTTCTTTCCGCACCAATTACACTTGGCTTGGTGTAGTGTGTTCTACTTCTAAATTCATCAATGATTCCATCACGCTTTACTTTCTTTGTAAATCGTCGGACCATCTTCTCAGCATCTCCACCGCATTCTTCTGCTCTAACAATAACACATGTGTCGATGACTTCTGATCTTTGTCTTCTGAATCTGTTGTTTCTTCTCATTTTATTTACTTTCTGCCCTTGGAATTGGCAACGGTTCCCCAGTTCTCAAAACCGGGGATATTTGTAATGTCTAATCCTGCATCTCCAGGGTTCATCCCAGATAGCGCACCCTTGCCCTTTGATTCTTGCAAGGGGCTTGTGCCAGCAAAATACTCTGGGTTTGCGAAGTTAGATGCGAGGTCGCTGTGTGATTGATTTCCGATGGCGTCAAGAATCTCTTTTCTTTTGCTTTCCATCTGAGCGGACATCTTAGTAGTGGCGTTGGTTAGCATTTGCATTTTAGCTGCCATGTCTGTATCGTAAGACTCGGCTACAACATTTGTTGTCTTTGAAGCTTTTAGCCCTGTGGCTACTTCAGTTATGATATTAGAAAGGACACCCTCTTCGAAGATGACTTCCTTTACGCACTCCTTTATTAAAGATTTGAGTTCCGATTTTTTCATTATAACCTCTTTTTTTATGTGCCCAAAACATCATTCAAGGCACGGTTGATACGATCTGCTTTAGTTAGGGCGGTTAGACGATTTCTCATTTTGCTCTCTGCTACCAAAAAAGCACCAGATGTACTTGGCTCAGATACAAGGTCAAAACAAAGAAGTTGGAAGTCGTCCTCAACAATGGTCATTCCGTCTCTCTGGACAGTGGAGCCAACACCTCGACTAGAAATACCTAACTGGACATCTCCTGCAACAAGCTGTTTTGCAATTTGTCCTGCTGGGGTGTCTAGGATTTTGATCTTGCCCATGACATCATTGCCCTTCCACCACACCTCAGTAACAATATGGCTGACATTCGCCAGGGTCACTACAGAATGATCTGGGTGATCTAGTTCGCCTGTCGCTCTGCGCTCTTTGACGAGTTTTTCATAGTTCTTCATTTCTCGCTCTAGCAAGCTTCTTGGGTAAACTCTTTTGTTTCCGTTTGGAGTGTCTGCTCGCTGAATGGGCCCAGCCACTATAAGGTGGGTTCCGTTGCGATTACCTTCACGCTCTTCTTCGGTGAGAAGACTGTTGCTATAATCTAGATCCATAAACTCTTGTAAGACGTATTTCTTTGTCATTATATCTTTCCTAGTTGTGATTTTGTGATCTTCATTTTATGATCTCTCCATGGGCGGTAAGCCAAGCTTTGGTCTTAGATCTTCTTCCAACCTGTCTCTCTCATCGTCAGAGAGATTCTCAAGGGCGGTATCAATGTAGTACCTGAGTACGTCTTCGTCTTCCGCTGTTTTCTCGTTTTTCTCTGCCCACCCCTTATATCGATCAAGCTCTGATCCTAGCTCTTCTTTGATAAGTTGCCTTATATATTCTTTTGTTGCTTTCATTTTATCTTCCTTGAATTGCGGGCGCTACCCGCACGATACTACTACCCCTGCAACACCTGGCGACTGGTCTCAGTCTCCACTTTTGCGTCCACATCCCTTTTAACTCGGTATTCATATTGAAATCCTCCATCCGAGATGAGAGCGCATAATGCATAAGAAGTGCCCGAAGATAGAGAACCTAAGAGCACAGCATTGAAAACGCTTACATCAAAGGTAAATAGTTCTGTAAATGGGTTTAGGAACATAAGAAGCACACCTACCCAGAAGCCCATACACATTGGACAATGGAAAAAGTAGTAGTCCGGCCTGATTGGTTCTAATATTTTCGAATATGTTATTATCTGTGTCAAGCCGTAAGCACACAACACAAAATATAATAATTCCATTTTATCTCTTTCTAGTAGTAATACCCATAGCCAGCAAAAGAATAAGTTGGATCACCAATCTGATAAGCCTCTGGATTATCCTCGTAAGGGGAAATCTCTCCAAGGGCTGTTGTTTCTGAATCGTCAGGATCGGTGAAACGATCTTCAATATTCTTATCGTACTCTTTGGCAACGTCTTCATCGCCAGATGTCTCTCTAATATATTCACTGATTAGGTAAAGTACAGATTGTAAAGAATTCACCTCTGTGGTGCTATCAACTTTATATGGTGCTTCAATCATACCGAAAGCCAAGCCTGCCTGGGGCATTGCTGCTTCGGTGACTCCACCCTTGAAAAGATAGTACATCAAATCTCGCTGATAATCATAAACATCACTCTCAGCATAAGGTTTTGGAAGCGTGATTACCTTTCCTTCGTTTGGATTCACTACAATGTCGATAGACTCGTGATCATCAATAATAAGGTTTCCGTCAAGAGTCTTGGAAATCTTGAGTGCTATCTCAGCCTGAACTGGTTTTTCTATTTTTGTTAGCTTAATTTTAATTGTCATCAGATTGATACTCTTTGACTAATTTCTGTAGCTTTAGTATTTTCAGAATCTCTTTGTCTCCCAAAGTAGCTACATTCATAGAATTGATTTGCTCTAAGACTTGATTTGTGGCACTAACCATTTCTTCGTCTTGTTTTACTTCTTCTGAATCTAAGGAGCTTTCGACTTCTTCTTTAATTCTTTTCAATTCGTTCCCTGCATGAATTCGAAAATCTATAGCGTTTTGCCCAATAGAAACAATATACTTTCCTAGAAGCTGCTTTTGCTCTTCGAGAAGATGACCATATTGTTTATTAAATCTTTCAGAAAAGCTGCTGACTACTAAAGAATCAACTGGCTTGAGTGTCTGCTTTTGTTCCTGCTCGTTCATCATGTCCTCGACGATGGTCTGTTCCATTAGGACACGATTTTTGACCGATGTTTTGTCACCGAACAATTGTGCGATTGTTGCAAAGGATCTATAATTGGGAACAAAGTTATTATACACAGAACGATCAAGGTTGGTATTTATCTTTTTAATAACCTTGGACTGTTCATTGAAAATTTCTTGATGATCTATCTTGTCATAAGTCTCTCTCGCAACAGACAAAAGCTTTTCGGCAGTTTCTTTGTTTACACCCTGCTTGGCAAGAACAGAGTTGTAACAATCCAACTCTTCATAAAGAACGCTATCTTTATTAAAGTGTTCTGCTAAAATAGACTTTGCAGCCCTGGTTCTTTTCTTGTCGTTTTTGACAACTGACTTTGTTACTTCTCTTACGAGAGCCTCAAATAAAAAGGCTGTATTTCTCTTTTTATTATGCTTGACCTTCATTTTTCGTTTCCAATTGTTCTATCAGTAAGTTTATTTCATGTTGGTTGCTGAATAAGATCTGTTCTTCTTTGTTAGCCGACTCGCTCATAGAAGCTATTCCGTTTCCCAGAGTGAACATTTCTCCCGCTCCATTAAATAGTCTTCTTGAGTTTGAAGTGCTACCTACAGTTTGTTGACCAACTCCGGCATCCATTGATCGCCTTCTTGCGCCACGCTTTTGACGACCACGAGTCGGGGGATCATTTCTCATGCCGGGCTCGGGTTCTGCTAATAGTGGACCTTCGTCCGCCGGCTCTTCTGCGGGCTCTTCTGCGGGGGTGTCTCCTCCAAGATCTCCGCCGAGGTCATCGCCCAGGTCTCCCCCAAGTCCGCCGTCTGTTTCGGGGATAGTGCCAGCGCCTTCGATGGCAGCACCGAACTTAGCGTCGCCATACATTTCAATCTGTATTCTTTCTACCTCTTCGTTGTCAAGCTTGAAGACGTTCTTATATACCCATCTCTTGGAAAAGAATCCGTCGGTAGCAGCACCAGCAATATCAAACTTAGTACGAAGATGTTCCAGTTCTTGAAGTTCTGCAATTTTGGATGGGTTGTTTAGAGCTAACTTGAAAGATGTTAGATCTGAGTCTCTGTATCCCAAGGTGTACAAGTGAATAATTGCTAGCTTTTCTAACTCAGCGATGACTGTTCTTTGTAGTCTTTGAATTGTTCTAGCAAAACGAATATCCTTTTGGGACAAGGTTGTTTTGTCTTCTATTGCGTCAGTTTGAGCCAAGTAAGCCTTTGGCACCTTGAGAGCAGAGAATAGTTTATCACGAAGATAATTCACGTCATCAATGTCACCAGTGAACTGACCACCAGCCAAAGTTTCAATTCTTGTGTTACTTGCTGCACCACGAATTGGAATATAATAATCTTCATCAACACTCATGGCATTATATCGAAGATCAACTCGACCACTATCTTCATCAACAATCTGGTTTCTCTTCATCTGAGTTTTGACTTGTTCAATATACCCTTCAACATCTTCTGGAGAAATATTACCTACATCAATGTAAAATACTCGTCGTTCAGGAGATCTAACAATTCTGTAAGCCATCATAGCATCTTCGAGGAGAGTCAACTGACGCCAAATCCTTCGAGAGGGTTCTAAGACTGAGGTTCCGTTTGGAACATACTTGTCATTGCCAAGAACTCTAAAGTGGCAAACCTGCCAGTTCTCAAATGTAACACCCTTATTACCTTCAGCGCCGGTCCAAAAATATTGAATATAATTTGGATTTGTCTTGTCCGTTCCTTCGATTCTTTCGATCTCTCGAACTGGCAATGGAATTACATTTGTAATACCCAGAGTATCATCTATGTCAAGATATAAATAATAATCACCATACTTACACATGCCACGAGCCCAACCAAAAAGGTTTGACTCGATATTCAAAACAGTATACAGTAAAGTGCTGACTATTTCTTTTATCTCTCTATTGGAGCAATCAATTTCAACGATCGGATTGAATACGGTTGAAGTAGTTATCTCATCTGCATAAATGTCGAGAGTAGACGCAATCTCTGGCATATACTCCATTTGGTCAAAGTCTGTATATCTAATCTGCTTATTTCTAGCATGTAGAACTTTATTACTGAGGTTTCCAAATGGGTTGTGATATTCCTTCTTTTTAAACTCACGTCCCGTACCAGTAGTAAATGTATATTTTGTAATATCTTTACGGGACGAACGAGCGATTGCAGGTCTATCATAATTTACAATTGGACCACTGAAGAGGCGTGTGAGCCTCTTGAACAATGGTGATTGGTTATTGCGGGGATTATTTCCGTTGTTTGAATTTTGATCGTCTGCCATTTTTTATCCTTTTATTATCCAGCCTAAGTCGTGTTGTCTACCATCACTACCTGTAAAGGTTCTTTTCTGTTGTTGGAATCCGTGTTGCCCTTCGATCCTAGTATTCAAGACCTTATTACTTTTCGTTATTCCCTTCAACAAGGCTTTCTTATATGACTCCTCCCGCTTGTTTGCCGTCAGTGCGGTACCTCTTACCCAGCAACCTATTGAAGCAGCTATAACAAGATCATCATTATAACTTCTCATAGCCTGTGGTCTTCCGTTGTGCCAGACAAATGTTTTTATTTCATTTGCAAGACGCATGGAATTAATAGTAATTAGTTTATTTCTAACGAATTCCTCAAACTTCGCAATAACAAGTGGACGAGTTTTCATAGACATAGTAAAGCCAGGTATGCCACCAAGGGCTTCGGCGGTAACTTCATCAACATACTCATGTGTTGATTTTATACTATAATACAGATTCTTATAGTCTAAATCTTGAAGCCGGCTCAAAACGCCAATGCCTAAAGAATTATTTTCTATAATCAACAAAGCATCATTATATTCAGCAGCGATCGAATATACCAAAGGAGCAAACATATCAGGTGTTACTTTGCCTTGATACTCTGCAACCTGCTCCATTGAATGAGTATCAAAAACATGACACACACTAAAATCTGAGCCGTCGCCTCTTGCAACGTCTGCTACTAAAATATAACTGTGACCTTCGCTTGGTTCTTTCCATATCCAATAATTTCTGTCGAAACCTGTTTTTCTATTTGGTTCCGAAATATTTTCCAAGATAACATTTAGATCATCGCCATGGATAACTGTTTCGCCTGAAGCATTGAAATTACACTCTAACTCCTGAGCGATTTCTCTGCGAGACATATTTCTGGTTTCTTTTTCGAACCATTCTTGATCTCGTTCAGGGTGAACATCCCACGGTAACTTTATTGTATGAAAATCATTTTTGCCTTCTTCGGCTTCAAAATATGTTTTATGAAACCAATTGCCAACACCGTTTGGGGTTGACAGAGCGATACAACGACCACCAGTTGACAAGGTAGGGTAAAGACCTGCCCACAACTCTTCCATACCTTCGACGAACGCTGCCTCATCTACCACTAGAAGAGACAATGCTTCTGAACGACCGGCGTCTCCAGAAGTTGAAGAAGCCTTCACTTGGGATCCATTAGTCAACTCGAACGAGGTTCTGTTATCGATTGAAATGCTAGCGATCTTTAGCCATGCTGGCAAATTCTTATGGATTGCTTTTATTTTCTTGACCAAATTTGTAGCTGTTTGCAATTTGGTAGCCACGATAAGAACATTCTTATCTCTGTGAAATAACATCATCCAGCAAACATAGGCTGCCACACTCGTAGAGATGCCCAACTGTCGAGCTTTCAGGATAACATTAAACCTATGCTCTTTGAAATCTCTTAGAGACTCCTCCTGAAAATCATACATATCAAAAGGAATCAACCCCTTCATGGGGTGTGATATCTTAGCGTAGTTATTGCAAAAATAAACAGGATCCTTGCCGCAGCGAAGGATCTCTGCCATGATCTCCTTTTTGCTGGGTGGCATTATGCCTCCGGCGTATCAGGATTCTTGGGAGCAGTATCGTTAGAAGGACGCTTATCAGAAGCTAATTCTAAGAAGTCACGGAACTTTTGCTCGTGTGGTCGATCATCAGGCTGTCCAGAAGGACGGCGAATTGCTACGACTTCATCCAGACCGCCAATGGTGTATTGCTTTGATGCTTGAACCCAGGATCTAACTCTGGAAGTAGTCTGTACCATCATATCGGCAGGAGCTACCTCTGTTAGAGTTACGCTGCTCTTTGTAATATTTTTATATTCCTTTTTCAAAAACTTGACAATATCAACAAAGCGTTGCTCTATCTCATTTTCAAATTGATTTCTTGGATGAAGCTCCTGAAGCATTACTTCTCCCTGATAAGATACGATCATCTTGTCAGCAGCGAAGCGAACCTTGAAGCCGTCCATCACACGACTGTCAAGAATGGGGTCGCCCTCTTCTCTATTAAGACCGATGTTTTCTTCTAGGTCAGCACCATCATAGGCATTTGATGCCGCTTGGTTCAAACCCTTAATTACGTCTAGGACTGTTGCCATTGTTTCTTCTCCTTAAGCAGGTTTCTAAATGCTCTTTATCAGGTCGCCAGCCGGTTGCCCATCGTTCTGTTCGATCTTCTATAAAATCGACATAACATGAATAACAGCTTTGAAACCTATTCATATATAGGTCGTCCTTGGGTGAAAATGAATATGTTTTACACACTGGACATGTTCTATCTGCTGCTTGTTGTTTGTTGGGTCTTTTTACTTCTACAGATCCATTTTCTAATACGATCTGTTTTTTAGTCTTTTGCCTTGTTACTTTTGCTCTATCTTTGAGTTGCTCCAAATAATCTTTTTCTTTTTCTTCTGCCCATTCGTTGCGAAAATCTTGCACGGTGTTTTTACCGTACTTCTCCGCAATCGCTCTTTCAACAGCAGCTAAGTAATTTGGATCATGTTTCGATTTCATTGTGATGGTTGTACCGCCCTGACAATAGCAATTGAGGTTCCTACTCCAATGACAATGCCAGATAGAAGCCCAAGTGCCCCTTTGTTTCTTCTAAACCAAGTATTATCTTTTTGGATTGTTTCCTCAAGAATCTTGATCGATGATTTATAAGTGTCCTGAAGTTGATTGCAGACCTTCTTGTCCACGGAACACTCTGCAATTTTTGCATTGTTTTCTATTTTGTCTTGAAGCATTTTGCGAAAGTCTTCTTCGCTCAACAAGATCCCAACATATGTATCGGACCCTTCTTGGACTGCTGCTGGGCGAGGTTTGAATTCAGTGACCTCGCCAGCAGTAGCCGTAAGGGAAAACAATAATACTAAAGATACAACAAACTTCATATTATTTCAAGAACTTTTTGAGTCCTTCAATTCTTTTAGCAGGGCGTTTCAAGCCGCTGACCAACGTATAGGTCACCAACTTATCACGTTTATCATCTTCGTAGATTCCACGATGAATGATTGCGCCACCAGTCAAAGCTGCCAGAGTATCAAATCCAAACTCAATACTATCCATCAACCCAACTGTCTCTTCAAAAATTTCTTCACCGCCGACGACAATGCAAGCAGCACCTGTGGCAGTTGTCAAGTCAAAACCTTCAGCTAAAAGTGTTTTTTCTAAGTTCTTTTTGAGAGCGCTGGAAATAGCTGTTTCACTTTCTACATCCTTGACGCTAGTAACGCCCATGATCATGCAGCCAGGTTGGCGCATAATACTGTCATAATCTGTAGCATCAAAGGTTGTGTACTCTGAGTC
>Ga0160423_10000479_pt1 | contig 32599 bp, 21 predicted proteins | sample CRUFie14St8metaG_FD_108191 | JGI IMG/M metagenome (GOLD analysis project Ga0160423, IMG submission 108191) | Marine microbial communities from the Costa Rica Dome - CRUD Field 142mm St8 metaG | ecosystem: Environmental > Aquatic > Marine > Oceanic > Photic zone | place: Costa Rica: the Eastern...
ATGTCGGAGGGGTTGACATGAATTTCAATGGTGTCGTCGACCAAGGGGTACACGTACACACTCACGAAACTCGTGTGCCGGCGCGCGTTGCTGTCGAACGGGCTGATGCGCACCAAGCGGTGAACGCCATTCTCACCCTTCAACATCCCAAACGCAAAGTCCCCGTCAAATTCCATGGTGACTTGCTTGATGCCCGCGACTTCGCCGTCTTGCAAGTCGAGTTCCTTGACCTTGAATCCGTTCTTGTCGCCGTACATCCGGTACATCCGCATGAGCATGGACGCCCAATCGCAGCTCTCAGTACCGCCGGCGCCCGACGTGATTTGCATCACGGCGTTGAGGCTGTCTTCTTCGGCGCTGAGCATGTTTTTGAACTCGAGTTCCTCCACGGCCGTGCTCGCCGCCTCGAAGGCTTTGTCCACTTCGGACTCCTCTTCTTCACCGGCTTTCATGAACTCGTACAACACGGACAAATCTTCTACCGAAGAGGCACAGTCGTCGTAGGCCTGAACCCAACTTTTCTTGGTCCGCATGCGCTTCATGACCTTCTCCGCCTCCTTCGGATCAGCCCAAAACTCCGGATCCTGCGTCAGCTTCTCGTCCTCCGCGATTTCCATGCGCTTTTGTTCTACCCCGAGGTAGCCCTTCAATTCTTCGACGCGCTTGCTCAGGGCGTTGATTTGGTCGACCGTCAACATGGGACAAAAGTAGGCTCCGCGCGCCGTCTCCCGAAGCGTCCGCTCACGAATCGGCCCCGGCTTCTCGCCGGGCTGTCTTGGTCACGTGGTCGAGCGCCGTCCAAACCATGCGCTGGGGAAAGCCCCGCTGCATCAACCACCGAATCACCCTGTCCTGGTGCGCCTCCAACTCGTCCTTGCGTCGCGCGAGAAGCCGGTTGGCCGAGGCTTGCCATTGGTCCTCCGGAATGGCCTGGATGGCGCGGTCCGCCACGCCCCCGCTCACGCCCCGCGACGCGAGGCCTGCCTTGATCTTCAATGGGCCCCACGACTTGTGCTCGTGGTGGACACGGGTGTACGACTCCGCACACCTCGCGTCGTCGACGTACTTGTCCTCCCGCAGGGCGGCCATCCAATCTTCAGACCACACTTCTGCCCGCGAAGCGGACGGGGGCGTGGCCATCTTCGCCATGACATCGCGCATTTTCTCCCAAACCTCACGCTCGGTCCGGTCGCGAAGGCCGCACCACTTTTGGAGGCGTGCGAGGCCCGCGGTTTGGGCTTTCTTCTCCTTCAAATCCTGTTCCACGGTCCGAAGGTGCGTAGAAATCCCGTATTTTGCAGTCTCTAACAACCCCCAACTTTACCGCCATGCGGTCTGAACTTTTGCAACGTATCCAAACCCTCCTTCAGAACGAGGATTTGGAGGCCATCCGCAAGGATGTGCGCACCGACATCGATTCGTTTCGTTCCCTGATCCAGGAAGACTTCCGCGCCCAACGCGAGGCCTGGGAGAAGGAGGAGCACGAGGACGACGAGAAATTCCAATTCCAGCCCAGCCCCGAAGAGCTTCAGTTCAACGAGCTGGTGGACCAATTCAAAACCCGTGAAAAGGCCTGGCGTCAGCGCATTGCCGAAGAGCAGCGGGCCAACTTGGAGGTCAAGACCGGATTGATTGAGGCCCTTCGGAGCATCATCCAGGAAGAGGAAAACATCGGTGCCGCGTTTGCCCGTTTCAACGAGGTTCGGGAGAAGTGGGAAGCCACGGGCGACGTTCCCGGCGACCGCTACAAAGAGACCCACGACGAGTACCACCGTCTGCGCGACGAATTCTTCTACAACATCAACATCTACAAGCAGCTCCAAGAGCACGACTTGCAGAAGAACCTGAAATTGAAAGAAGGACTCATTGAGCAAGCCAAGACCTTGGCCACCATGGAAGACCTCAAGGAGCGCGAATCGCTTGCACGGGGACTTCAAAAGCAGTGGTTTGACATTGGCCCTTCGCCACGCGAAACGTTCCAAGAATTGGCGGACACGTTCTTTGGGCTGACCCGCGAAACCTTTGACGCCGTCAAGGAATACTACGACGGGGTGCGCGCCCAATTCGAAGTCCACAAAGGCGAGAAAGAAGCGCTCATTTCTGCGCTCACCGAACTCTTGACAGAAGACATCAACGATCACAAAGCCTGGCAAAGTGCCACGGGCAAGGTGATCGACCTCCAAGCCAAGTGGAAGGCCACGGGCTTTGCCGGCAAGGAGCACAACGAGGCGTTGTGGAGCCAATTCCGCGAAGCCGCCGACGTGTTCTTCGAGCGCAAGCAAGTCTTCTACGACCGCGTCAAGGCCTCCAGCAAAGTGGCCAAGGAGAAGAAAATCAAGTTGATCGAACAGGCGGAAGGCATCCAAAACAGCACCGACTGGAAGGCGACCTCCGACGCCATGATCCGACTCCAAAAAGAATGGAAGGCCGCCGGCCCTTGTGCACCCGGGGACGAACACCGCCTCTGGAAGAAATTCCGAGAAGCACAGGACGTGTTCTTCAAAGCCAAGAAGGCCCAGTTTGCGGACCGTGGCAAGGAAGAGAAGGCCAACCTCGCCTTGAAAATGGCCTTGCTCGAAAAGATCGAAGCCTTCACCATCTCGGACAACCGCAATGTCGACTTGGACACCCTCAAAGGGTTCTCCACCGAATGGCGGGAAATCGGCTTCATTCCCCGAAAGAACCTCGATTCGGTGATGGAGCGCTTCCGCACGGCCATGGACAAGCATTACGACGCCTTGTCTGCCGCGCGGTCCGAACGCAGCGTGCAGACCTACGGCAAGCGCATTGAAAAGCTCGCCTCGGGAGACAGCCGCGACCTCCGACGCGAGCAAAGCATCCTGCGCGACAAGATTTCACGCCTCCAGCAGCGCATCACTTCCACAGAGGAGAACATGGAGCGCTTCACCGGCAAGGGTGCGGAATCCATTCGCGAGCAGGCCGCCAAGACCATCAAGAACTACCGGCGGGAAATCGACGAAATCAAGGCCAAGCTCAAGATGCTTCGCGAAGCCGCGAATCCCGAGTCTTAAGCCCAGCCTGCATTCAGTTTTCGGCGTGCACATGCCCCTCGAGGCACGTGCTTGTCCATCCCGCCCCCTTCAGCCACGACAGGTATTCCGGCAGCACCATGCGCAAGATCTCTGCACACTTGGCGCTGTCGTGAAAGACCACGATGCTGCCCGGACGGGTGTGGCGCTTCAACCGCTGCAGGACCTTCGCGGCACCTGACGAACCGTGCACAGCGTAGTCGCCGCTGAGGACCGTCCACATGACGATCTGGGCATGGGGGCGCAAGGCCAAGCACTGTTCCCGCGTCACCTTTCCATGTGGCGGGCGAAACAGCCCGGATCCGCCCAAAGACGCGCGGGCCGAGGCCACGTACGCCTCCACATGGGTGTGCCACCCATGCTCGTGATTCATCGTGTGCCCACCGACGGTGTGGCCCCGTGAAATGACTTCCTTCAAAAGCGCGGGATGCCTCTTGGCTTGGGCGCCCACCACGAAGAAGGTGGCCGTCATGTCGTGGGCATCGAGTTGGTCCAGCACCCAGGGCGTGATGGACGGTTCCGGGCCGTCGTCAAATGTCACATGCACGGCCTTTGATGCGTCCGTGGCCCATCGCGTGCCAGGCCACCAACACTGCAAGGCAGGATGGAGCCAACGCGGAATGTGGGCAGGCCAAACCGCCCCAGATTTTGGGCCCTTCATTGTCCACGAAGGTCGACCCCCCGGGATTAACTTTGCCGCATGGACTACGATTTTCGGGCGATAGAAGCCAAATGGCAGGGTACGTGGAAAGAGACCGACGCATACAAGGTCACGGAAGACCCCACGCGTCCCAAATTCTACGTGTTGGACATGTTCCCCTACCCCTCTGGCGCCGGACTCCACGTGGGTCACCCGCTCGGCTACATCGCGTCCGACGTCTTTGCCCGCTACAAGCGACACAAAGGCTTCAACGTCTTGCACCCCATGGGGTACGACAGCTTTGGCCTTCCTGCGGAACAGTATGCCATCCAAACCGGGCAGCACCCGGCGATCACCACGGAGCAAAACATCAACCGCTACCGCGACCAGCTCGAGCAGCTCGGGTTTTGCTACGACTGGTCACGTGAAGTCCGCACGAGCGATCCGTCCTACTACCGATGGACGCAATGGATTTTTGGGGAGCTGTTCGAGAGCTGGTACGACACCCAAGCCCAAAAGGCCCGCCCCATCGCTGAATTGACGGAGGCCTTTGCCGAAAATGGCAACTTCAATGTCCACGCCGCTTGTGACGAAGGCTGGTGGAAGGGATTGTCCTTCCCGCATTTTGGCGCGCACTTTGACGGCACCTTCACCGCCACGGATTGGCAAAGCATGAACGAGGCCGAGCGCCAGGAAGTGCTCATGTGCTTCCGCATCGCCTACCTCGCAGACAGCGAGGTCAACTGGTGTCCCGCCCTCGGCACCGTGCTTGCGAACGACGAAGTCAAAGACGGACTCAGTGAGCGCGGTGGTCACCCCGTCATGAAGAAGACCATGCGGCAGTGGATGATGCGCATCACCGCCTACGCCGACCGCCTGTTGTCCAGCTTGGATGACCTCGATTGGACCGACAGCGTCAAAGAAGCCCAGCGGCACTGGATTGGCCGTTCGGAAGGCGCGGCCGTGCGCTTCGCCGTGGCCAACGACGCCGGACAGCCCGACCCTGCGGGCACCGAAGTCGAAGTCTTCACGACCCGTCCCGACACCCTGCACGGGGTGTCCTTCATGGTCCTCGCTCCAGAACACGACCTCGTGGCCGGATTGACGTCCGACGCGCAACGGTCCGAGGTCGAAGCCTACGTCGAAGCTGCCGGCATGAAATCCGAGCGCGATCGTCAAGGCGACAAAAGCATCTCCGGGGTATTCACAGGCGGACACGTCGTGCACCCCATCACCGGAGCCCTCGTTCCCGTGTGGATTGCCGATTACGTCCTCGCAGGGTACGGAACCGGCGCCATCATGGCGGTTCCCGCCGGCGACGACCGCGATTGGCGGTTCGCCAAGCACTTTGACCTCCCCATTCCGCCCATCTTCAAGGATGTGGACACCCAAGAAGCCGTGTGCACGGACAAGGGCGCCATCCTCTGCAACTCGGGCGAATGGGACGGCATGCGCGCCAGTGACGCCATCCCCCTCGCCCTGGATTGGGTGGAAGCCCAGGGTTGCGGCACCCGGAAGGTGAACTACCGCATCCGCGACGCCGTCTTCAGCCGCCAACGCTACTGGGGCGAGCCCTTCCCCATCGCCTACGAAAACGGGATCGCCACGCGCATCACAGATGCCACGGTGACCCTGCCCAAGGTGGATGCCTACCTCCCCACCGAAGACGGCGAGCCGCCTTTGGCGCGCGCGAACCGTGAAGATTGGCCCGTGTTCCGCGGCGACGCCATGGAGACCAACACCATGCCCGGATGGGCCGGCAGCAGCTGGTACTTCCTGCGCTACATGGACCCCCACAACGAAAACGCGTTCTGTGACCGCAGCAAAAGCGACCATTGGGGACAAGTCGACTTGTACGTCGGCGGCGCGGAACACACGACAGGGCACCTGCTGTACTCGCGCTTTTGGACCAAATTCTTGCACGACCTCGGCCACATTGGATTTGACGAGCCGTTCAAGTTCATGATCAACCAAGGGATGATCCTGGGCCGATCCAGCTTTGTGTACCGCATCCAGGGCACCAACACCTTTGTGTCGGCCAACCAACGCAAAGCCCATCGCACCCAGCGCTTGCACGTCGACATCAACCTGGTGGACAACGACAAGCTCGACCTCGACGGTTTCCGGGCCTGGCGCACTGAATTCGCCAATGCGGAATTCATCCTCGACGACGACGGCACCTACACCTGCGGTCACGAGGTGGAGAAAATGTCCAAGTCGAAGTACAACGTGCAGACCCCGGATGAACTCGTCGAGCGTTACGGCGCGGACACCCTGCGCTGCTACGAAATGTTCCTCGGCCCCCTGACCCAGCACAAGCCCTGGGACACCCAAGGCATCAGCGGAGTGCACAACTTCTTGCGCAAAATCCAGCGACTCTACACCCAAGCTGCAAAGGGCGGCATGGCAACCAGTTCCTCAGACGACGCCCTGCGCATCGTTCACAAGGCCATCGCCAAAGTGACCGACGACCTGGATCGCCATGCCTTCAACACCGTGGTGAGCGCCTTGATGATTGCCGTCAACGACCTCTCTTCCCTGGACAGTGGATGCGGCGAAGATGCCCTCCAGCCGCTGGCCACTTTGCTGAGCCCGTATGCCCCGCACCTTGCGGAAGAATTGTGGCAAACTGCAGGGGGTGAAGGATCTGTGCTGGACGCCGCTTGGCCTGAAGCCCAGGACGCTTACCTCGTGGAAGACCAAACCACTTACCCCATCTCCTTCAACGGCAAGGTGCGCTTCAAACTCGATTTGGCCGCCTCCATGTCCCCCGCGGATGTGGAAGCCACCGTCCGCGCCGACGAGCGGACCCTGGAGCAACTGGACGGCAAGGAGATTCGAAAAGTCATCGTGGTCCCAGGACGGATCGTCAACGTCGTCATGTAAACGCGATAAGGATTACACATCTTCCCCAAGCTTTCGAAAGCCCTCACCTCATGTGGGGGCTTTTTTGTTGCCCAACAGATTGACTGTCAGGCCCTACAATTTTCTTCAGCCCCATCCTTACGGGCAGGTATCCGCATTCTCGAGGAAACATCATAATTCATCGACGAAACTCAAATTATGTTTGATTAATTGGGATTATGTACTATCTTCGCCTCCATGTGATTTCGTGTCACTCACCTAACAACCACGTCCATGACGTACCAAATCCCCAGCCCTGACGGGCGTTCGAGCCTCGGCTCTGTGGTCCCTCGCCTTGTCGAGGTCGACCCCTCTTTGCGTGTAAACAATTCTATCTACATCCTTTTCAAATCCACTTTTATCATGAAAAACATTGTCTCTTTGATGATGGCACTCTGTTGCAGCTTCGGCATTGGCTGGGCTCAGCTGAATCCGCTGTCTTCAACCGGTTACAGTACCGAGGCTCCGGTCGGGTACTGGCTCGAGTTGGAAACAGTCGTCTCGCACTCGGGCGGGGCGCTCGATGGTCAAACGACCTACCGACTCTACATGAACATGCTCAACGAGACGGACTACATGTCCTCTTGTTCTGGTGATTCAGAGAACAACCTGATCCTGAACTCAAGCACAGGAGAATGGTACAACGATGCTGCGGCCACAACGTGGAACGCTCAGGGCATCAACCCCGTGTTCTTGACGTTCTTCCCAGACCTGGCGTTTGACAGCTTCCTCACCATTGGTGCTGAAGACGCCACGACGCCCGCCGCACAACACCCCTCCACGGTGTGGGGTGCGAACGACGCTTCGGCCGAGTTCGTGGGTGGCCCTGGAAACAACATCACTGTGGACGACGCCACAGGCGGTGCATGGTACACGCCATTCCCCGGCACTGTGGACCCCAACGCCCATGTGGCCTTCGCTGGTGAAGACTTGCGTGTGTTGTTGGCCCAGTTCACCACTGCGGGAACCATCAGCGGACAATTCCAGGTTCAAGTCTTCGTGGAAGGCAACCAAGGCGAAGAATTCCGTGACTTGCTCCCCATTTGCTCTGGCGACGGAGAATGTGGTGGTTGCACCGACGAAGCAGCTTCGAACTACGATGCTGACGCGTTGTACGACGACGGATCTTGCCTCTTTGCTGCTTTGGGTTGCACCGACGAGTTGGCTTGCAACTACGATGCTGATGCCACGGAAGACGATGGTTCTTGCGAATTGCCTGCAGAAGGTTTTGACTGCGACGGCAACTGCTTGCTCGACGTCGACTGCGCTGGTGAGTGCGGTGGTGACGCCACAGAAGACGCCCTTGGCGTGTGTGGCGGTGACTGCGCTGAAGATGTGAACGAAAACGGCATTTGTGACGACGAAGAGGACTGCCTCGGCACCGTTGACGCTTGTGGCGTATGTGATGGCCCAGGCGCCATCTATGAGTGCGGTTGTGAGGACATCGCTGAAGGCGATTGCGATTGCGACGGCAACCAGCTCGACGAGTGCGGTGTGTGTGGTGGCCCAGGCGCCATCTACGAGTGCGGCTGCTTCGAATTGACGGCAGGTACTTGCGATTGTGACGGAAGCCAGCTCGACGCCATTGGCGTGTGCGGTGGCTCTTGCACCGCCGACTCCGATGCGGACGGCATCTGTGACGACGAAGACGACTGCATCGACGTGAACCAAAACGGCACGTGCGATGAGGACGAAACAGGTGAAGACTGCCTCCACGACAGCGACGACGATGGCATCGTGGACTGCGAAGACACTTGTCCTTACGGTGACTTTGACAACGACGGCCTTTGTGACGTTGATGACCCTTGTGTGGGTCAAGTCGACGTGATGGGCATCTGCAACGGTCACTGCTTCTTCAACATCGACGGTGACATGATCTGTGACGACGTGGACAACTGCACGGACGTCACGGCATGCAACTACAACGACCCCGCCAACGGAGATTGCTTGTACACCGACGATTGCGGAATCTGCGGCGGCCCAGGAGCCATCTACGAATGCGGATGTGCAGACATTCCTGAAGGCGATTGTGACTGCAACGGCAACCAACTCGACGAATGCGGACTTTGCGGTGGCCCAGGTGCCATCTACGAATGCGGATGTGCAGACATCCCTGAAGGTGACTGTGACTGCAACGGCAACCAGCTCGACGAGTGCGGTGTGTGCGGTGGCGACAACAGCTCATGCACTGGTTGCACCGACGAAGCTGCCTGCAACTACGACGGCGACACCATCGAAGATGGTTCTTGCTTGTACCTTGACTGCGCCGGAGAATGCGGCGGAAACGCTGACTTCGACGAGTGTGGTGTGTGCGCTGGCCCAGGTGCCATTTTTGAGTGCGGATGTTCTGACATTCCAGAAGGTGATTGCGACTGCAACGGCAACCAACTCGACGAGTGCGGCGTTTGTGGCGGTACGGGCATCGAAGAGTGCACGGTTGACGTGGAAGTGGATATCCACAACCGCATCATCCAAGTCCTCGACAACTGCGACAGCGGAAACGACATCGCCTTCACCAATGGTGGCTTGGTGGTTTTGAACCCCAACGGGAACATCGAGCAATACGCCAACGACGACGTGGTCGTGGTCGGCATGTGGGAGTTTGACTACTGCGTCTGTGCTGCTGGCGGAGATCCATTGACTTTGAACTTCAACTCTCTCGATTGCGACGAGTTCCAGTTCTCTGTCGACACCGATGGCCAAATCAGCCAGTCTGAGTACGACGAGTGCGATTGTGTCGATTTCGAAGACATGAACGACTACTTCTGCTCAGACGACTTCTTGACAGCCTTGACTGCTGAGGAGACTGTGCAGTGTGCTGAAGATTTGCCAGAAGGTTGCGATGTGGAGTTCAGCTACATCGATACGTGTTCTGACAACACCCTGGTATGCGCCTTCAACGACGCCACGAACAACTACACCCAGTACGACGTGGTGACTGCCATGGGGCCTGGTGCCGACGCGGCTGTTCGCCTCTACGGTTTGAGCGCCCAAACAGATTGCTTGAGCGACTACTTCATCGAGGACGAAGGTCAACCCCTGACGTTGACGGTCTTCGACAACGGTTCTGCTGAGTTGACCGGTGTTGTTCGCGCCCCTGAGCCTCAGAGCGACATCGCCTATGAAGTGTACATGCAGTTTGCGGACGGCATGAGCGCACAGGCCTTCTTGGACGCCAACCCCGCCCACAGCTTGCTGATTGCAGGTGAATTGGTGGATGGCGCTTGGGAAACTTGCGACATCGACACCGAAGCCATGCAGGTCTTCACCATGGTGAACACCCTGTCACGTTTGACCCGTCTCGGCGGTTCATACGACGGCGAAACGCTCTTCTTGAACCACATGCCAGCGTCTACCAACAAGCGTTTCCAGCTTGGTGAAGGCGCCAACAACCACAACTGCAACGACGGCTTCGGCGGTTGGTTCGGTTGGGAAGGTCAATTCAACGGTGAAGACGTGGCCGGTTTCTCAGGTGACGTGATTGCCGACATTGAAAATGAAATCGTCTTTGACACGCAGTGCACTGGTGCATACACCGTGGAGACGTACGGTTCATTCAACATTGAGGCGAACAGCGTTCAGATCGAAACTGTCACAACCACGGTTGAGGACACCATCGCTCCTGAAATTGCTGACTGCCCTGCTGACGTGACCCTCGAATTCTCCGAGGCGTTGGTTTGCGGCACTGCAAGCTTCGACGAGATTGTCGCGGCCATCAATGACTCAATCCCTGTGCCCTGTCTCACAATCACCGACAACTGTGCAAACTGGGATCCGCTGTACGAAGGCTGCAACGACGAGGGTACTTGTGGTACCGTCACGTTCGAGCAAGGTGCCTTCGACCAGGCATTCTGTGGATTCGAAGTGCGCCGCACTTGGGTCGCTACAGACGCTTACGGCAACTTCACGGAGTGCCAGCAGGTCATCACTGTGCTTGACACGCAGGACCCCATCATCACAGCTTTGCCTGAGGTGACCATTGACGCGTGTGACATCAACACTTGGATGGCCACTGCAGAAGACTGCGGTTCTGGCATCGAAAGCTTCACGTTCACACAGACGCTCCAGAGCGCTGGTTGTGACGGTGCGTTGGATCGTGTCTACACTGCGATTGACAGCTGCGGACACATGACCACCTTCGGTCAGATTGTGTACCTCGAGGACACCGACGCCCCTGTGGTGTCTGGTGAAGAAATCACCCTCGATTGTGGTGAGTACAACCCTGAAGCGTACTACCCATTGATGGTGACGGATTGCTCATTGCTTGATTGGACGCAAGGTCCTCTCAACCAAGACGACTGGATTTCTGCCGACAACGGTGAATTCTCAACCATCTACGACGAGATCGACTCTGAAGTTGAAGTCTCTTGGAGCGACGCATTGGCCGAGTATACCAACGGTGAAACGTGCTACCGCGTGGAGCGCACGGTGACTGCCACCGACCGTTGCGGCAACGAAACAATTGAGACATACCAGCTCAACATCGTTGACACTGTGGCTCCAGGACTCTACGCCACACCCATTTTGAACATTGAGTGCAGCGACTACCTCGGAGACAGCAGCACCGGTGCACAATACGTGGTCACCGACGCCGACAACGGCATTGGATTCTACGTCGGAGCGCCTGTGGGCATCTGGGAAGGTCAAACCGCGTTCCAAGTGGACGACGATTGCACCTTCGACGTTCTCTACACCAACGGTGGAGGAGAAGTTGTGGTGACTTGGGTTGACGTTCAAATCAGCGAAGGTTGCGGAAGCAACGCCGTGTACGAGCGTACTTACACTGCCACAGACGTCTGCGGCAACGCATCTACAGCGACTCAGACGGTCATCATCACCGATTTGACTGCACCTGTGTGGGTCAACGAAGCTGGCGATGCCTTGAGTGCTCAAGAAACCATCCTCTACTTGCCATGCGAGCAGGCCACGGAAGAGCTCATGAACAGCATCGGCCACGAGTCGTTGTTCATGGCCACCGACCTGTGTGACGCTGAACTCGACTACTCTGTATCTGCAGTGCTCGTGAGCGGTGGTTGCATCGGCACATGGATTCGTACTTGGACTGCCACGGACGACTGCGGCAACGCCACAGAGTTCGAGCAAACTGTTGTGATGTACGACAACGGTGATCCTTTCTTCACTGCGTTCCCTGCAGACGTGACCATCGAACTCGATGAGACATGTTCTGCCAACTTCGTGGTGTCTGAAACAGGTGGTGAGCCTGAGGCTGCTGACAACTGCGACGCATGCTTCGACCAAAACTTGGTCATCACCTACGTCGACACACGTGTGTTGGACTGCGGTTCCGTGGTGGAAGTCACGGAAGGCGACGACAGCATCATCGAGTACATGGGAAGCAGCACTGTGACCCGTACTTGGACGGTGACTGACCAGTGTGGCAACTCTACCTCACAAGACCAAATCATCTCCTTGGTGGACGTGACTGCTCCTTACGGAGTGGCCAGCACACCTGACGTGGACTGCACAGAGTACAGCTCCAACCCACAGCAGATGTTTGGTTCGATTGACCTCAGCGACAACTGTGACGCCAACATTGACATCACATTCGACGCTGCAGAAGACACATTGGTGAGCCACAACAGCGAGAACGGTGTTCCCGCCGGTTGCTACACCATGCGTCGTACGTTGACGTTGACGGACGATTGCGGCAACGCTTCGACCGTGTTGCAGACCATCAACGTGGTGGACAACACTCCTCCTGTGTACCAAGGCCCAGGTCAAATCTCGATCCCTGCCGAAGAGTACGACGTGGATGGTGCATACCCACCCGATGTGGTTTGGGCTTACGCAGAAGATTCAGAGTGGGAGAGCTTCCCAATCGGCTACATTGACGATTGCAGTCCCTTGTTCTCGTGCACTGCCATGGACTTGCCATTGTCTGGCGGTTGCGCCGATCAGCCACACCCTGACTACCCCATGACGGAGTCTGCAACGTGGTTGCGCGTGTTGACCATCACGGACTTGTGTGGCAACACCTCTACGGCTGAAGTCATCATCAACTTGATTGACGACGATGCGCCTGTGTTTGACTTCGTGCCTGCGAGCTACACCATCGAGTGTGACCAGCCATTGGAGCTTCTCGATCCAATCGTGAGCGACTTGGTGGATGAGAACGTCTTGGTGACCCTCGTCGAGCAAACCACTGCGGGTTCTTGCGACCAGGAATACACACTCACCCGCACGTGGACTGCACGTGACAACTGTGACAACCTGACGACTGCGTCTCAGACCATCACGGTTGTGGACACGACTGCACCTGTGGCCACTGCACCACAAGACATCGTGGTGGAGAGCCGCTTGCTCGCGACAGGAGAGATGACTGTGACTGCAGACGCCATCCGCATCTGCGCTCAGAACAACCCTTCTGCGAACACAAACACCGTGAATGCAGACTACGTGCTCGTGAGCACGGAGACGTACGAGGCCTTGGCCTTCATGATGGAGCCAGGAGATCAGATCAAAGTGGGCAACGCCACACGCACGATCACTTCTGTGACCAACCAAGGAGACAACCTCCGTCGTTTGAGATGGGCAACGAATCTGCCAAACTTGCAAACCAACGGCAACTCGAAGGTGGACTTGATTGACAACGCGACTGCCACAGACAACTGTGACAACGCTCCTGCTCCTTCTGCAACAGGCATCATTTCTGATGTCGCCCACTGCGGCAGCACACACATCCGCACCATTGTTCGCGGCTTCAACGCCACCGACGACTGCGGCAACGTGTCTGTGACCGTGACGCAAACGATCCAGTTGATTGACACGACGTTGCCAAGCATCGCCGCGCCAAGCAACATCTCTGCGTTGCAGTGCACTGCGGCCATCCCAACCACATTGGCATCTGCCTCTGACCAGATCTTCTGCGACGAGAGCATCGAAGCCCTCAACGTGTGGTACGAAGATGCCATCAGCGGTCAGGACGACGAGTGCGGTGTGGAGTACACCATCACGCGTACGCACTACGCCACGTTCAACGCGGGCTCTGCGGACAGCTGTGAAGTGGATACGGTGTCTGACGTTCAGATCATCAACATTGTGGATACGGTGGACCCCTTCTGGTTGGCTTCATCCATCCCTGCTGATGTGACCAACAACATGAGCATTGAAATCCCCTACACCAGCAACTGTGGTGACGTGGACCTCCCAGCGGTTCTCGACCCACTCGCCGGTGACGCGTGCGACACGCCTGTGGTGTGCGACAGCATGGCCAATGCTGACGCGAATGCCATGTTGGACGACATGAGCATCCCTCAAACTGCAGATCACATCGCGTTCTTGGTGGACGTTGATGCGACAGGAGAAAACAACCCATACTTGACTGGCGGAGCCACCACGTATGGTAGCGTGACGACTCCTGATGTCATGGCCGACGGAGAGACGTGCGACAACAATGCCAACGAACACGGCATGCGCATGTTCAACTTCGCAGGTGGTGAGTACTACGTGACCGAAATGGGCAGCATGACCAAGAACTGGGAGGACGGTGCCGTCACCTCAGCGACTGTGACCATGACTGTGTCGAACGACCTCGGTTCGTTCGAGGTGAATGCCGAGTTCAGCAACTTGATGAACTGGGAAGAATGGTGTGCAACTCCAGGTTTGGAAAGCTACAAGTCCGACTGCGGCTTGGGTGACCACCTCCTGTGGGATTACGCCATCCTCGAGGAGGGAACCATCACTGCAACGGAAGGTTACTTCGCTGGAACCAGCCTGAGCATGATGCACCAGCCTGCGAACCACTACTTCGGATTCCAGTTCGGTGAAGGTGCCAACAACAAGAACGCCAACTACGGCTTCAGCGGTTGGTTCTACTACTCAGGAGAACTCATCCAAGATGGTGAGGCTACCGAAGTCTTCGGATCAGGTGACCTCTTCGGAGACCTCGACTTCTTGTCTGACTGGTCTACGACGTTGACCTACTGCGCAACCGATTGCGCAGGCAACGACATCGAGTTCAGCTACACGCTTGCAAGCACGCAAATGGTTCAAGACATCCAGACCGATGGCGGCATGGGTGGAGAACAAGATGTTGAGCCTGTCCTTGCGAAAGACTTGATCGAAATCACCACCCTTCACCCGAACCCAGCCTCAACGCAGGCCAACTTGACGGTGACTGTGAAGGAAGATTTGACAGCCAAGGTCCAGGTGTTTACCATGGACGGATCTCTCGTGGAACATGTGTTCGACGGACCGATGTTTGAGGGATGGCCAACGACCTTGGAGCTGAACGTCTTCAACTTGGAATCTGGAATGTACCAGGTTCGAGTGAGCTCGAAGGACTTCGTGACGACGAAGAAGTTGCTCGTCATTGAGTAATCCTCCCACTGAGCTTGCGCATTAAATTCGGAAGGCCGTCCCTCGGGGCGGCCTTCTTTTTTTGTCTTGGTGCTATCTTTTGGGACATGAATTGGAAGAGCTGCTTCCGGGCCCTGCCCGTCCTTGCCTTGATGGCGTGTTGCTTGAGCCACCAGGCCTCGGCACAAACGAACCCTGGATTCCCCTACAATCCCGATGCAAACGGGAACGAAACCATTGAATCCAACGACTTGATTTCCTTCCTGTCCTTCTTCGGTGCGCCCTTCCTCCCATCTGGCGTGCTGCCAGTTGAAGGTGGCGGAACGGGGGTCGGCACGTTGGACAGTGCGCGACTCGTGCTTGGGGTCAGCACCTACAACGACATCACTCCCCTGGGCCAAACCGGTCCGCGCGGAGAAGTGTCTGGATCGCTGAGCATCACCCAAACCTTGGCCCAAGGATTTGGCACCGTTGCCAGCGGATCCTACTCCCAAGCGCAGGGTCGCAACACCACAGCCTCGGGACCGTACAGCTTTGCGTCCAACCAAAACAGCACCGCCACAGCAGTGTGCTCCAGCGCCATCGGTGAAGGGTCCAGTGCAACCGCGACGGCCGCCCACTCTCAAGGGTTTGGGTCCATCGCAGGTGGATTGGCCTCCCACGCCGAAGGCTACTACACGGAGGCGACCAGCAACTACAGCCACTCCGAAGGCTACCGCACCGACGCCACCAACACGGCGGCCCACGCCGAGGGGTACCAAAGCCTCGCAAGCGGCCTCTACAGCCACGCGTCCAACCGCAACACCACGGCCTCGGCCACCTGTGCCCACGCGGAAGGTGAAGGCACTTCGGCCACAGCCGATGCCGCGCACAGTGAAGGATTCCAAAGTGTGGCCAGCGGGTTTGCCGCACACGCAGAAGGCTACGAAACCACCGCTTCAGGCCTTTACAGCCACGCGGCTGGTCGCTCGTCTGCGGCCACGGCCAACAGCGCTGCCGCCATCGGGTACAACCTCGTCGCAGATCAGGAAAACAGCGCCGTGGTGGGTCAGTGGAACCTTGAGAACCAAACCGGCGTGTTGTTCGCCGTCGGGAACGGCGCAGATGCCGACAACCGGAGCGATGCCCTGCAAGTGGACCAAATGGGCAACCTCACTGCGAGCGGTTCCGTCATCGCCAGCGGCCAAGACTTGCTGATGCTGATCGCCGCGCTGCAAACCCAAGTCGACACCCTCACAGCCCAACTCGGCGCATTGCAGACCCAGCTCGACGAGCTTGGAGGGAATTGATGGAACGGCAGCCTGACTGACGTCAGAGTTTGATGCAGATGTTTTGGGGTTCGGTGAAGAACTCCAAGGCGTCGAACCCGCCTTCGCGTCCCAAGCCCGAGGCCTTCACGCCCCCGAAAGGAGTGCGAAGGTCCCGCAACAGCCATGTGTTGACCCAGACGATGCCGGACTCGATGCCTGCCGCCACGCGGTGGGCGCGCTTCAAATCCGTGGTCCACAGCGTCGCCGCCAGCCCGTAGGCAGTGTCGTTGGCCAGCGCCAGAGCCTCCTCCTCCGTGTCAAACGGCTGCAGGGTGACCACAGGGCCGAAAATCTCTTCTTGGTTGGTGCGGCATGCCGGACCGAGGCCCTCGATGACCGTGGGCGCGACATAGAAGCCCCCTTCCACGCCTTCCGGATGGAGGCGATGGCCGCCACACAGGACTTGTCCCCCCTCTTCCTTGGCGAGCCCGATGTACGAGAGGATTTTTTCCATGTGGGCTTCCGAGACCACCGCGCCGAGTTTCGTGGAAGGGTCCAACGGATCGCCTGCCACCATCTTCGAGGCCTTGGCCACGAGGGCTTCTTTGAACTTGTCGTAGATGGGGCGCTGAATGAGGATGCGGGAGCCGCAGAGGCAGATTTGACCTTGGTTGGCAAATGAACTGCGCAGCGTGGTGCGAAGGGCATCTTCAAAGTCCGCGTCCTCGAAGATGATGGCGGGATTCTTGCCCCCGAGCTCCAGGCTCATCTTTTTGAATTTGGGGGCCACGTGTCCCGCAATGCGTGCACCGGTGGTCGTGCCGCCTGTGAAGGACACGGCCGCAATGTCAGGGTGGGTCACCATGGCCTCCCCCACCTCTGGGCCTAGACCGTGAAGGACATTGAACACCCCATCGGGAAACCCTGCCTCCTTGACCCATGTGCTCAGCAGGTAAGCCGTCACGGGCGTGAGTTCAGAGGGCTTGGCCACCACACAATTGCCTGCGGCAAGCGCGGGGGCCACCTTCCAGGTAAACAAGTACAAGGGCAAATTCCACGGGCTGATGCACGCGACCACACCCAAGGGTTTCCGCAACGTGTAGTTGATTGCCTCGCCTTCCATGGCGTGGCTTTCGCTGGCATAGTGCTGAACCCCTGATGCGTAGAACCGCAGGTTCTTTTCGGCGCGGGGAATGTCCACGTGCGCGGCAAGGGACAGAGGTTTGCCGTTGTCGCGGGCTTCCTCCTTGGCCAGCACATCGGCATGGTCTCGAACGGCGTCCGCCAACCGCTCCAAGCAAGCGGCACGTTCTGCGACAGGCGTCTTCGACCAGGCGGGAAAAGCGCGCTTGGCCGCGGCCATGGCCTTGTCCACTTCCGCGGCGCCAGAACGGGGAATGGTCCCAAAAACCTCTCCGGTGCTTGGCGTCACATTTTCAAGGACCTGAGGCGTGTTTTGGAACGCACCATCCACAAAATTCAGTACTTGCATGATTGACGAAAGTTACTTCTCCTTGTTTATCTTTGCCCGGCCTAAGCGCAATTGCCCCATGGTGTAATGGTAACACACCGGTTTTTGGTACCGTTTTTCCAGGTTCGAGTCCTGGTGGGGCAACCACAAAAAAAGCCGCCTTCTTCAGGGCGGCTTTTTTCATGCCTGACAGGAGGCCAAGCTTCTCACTCGGCGATCAGCTCGTAGAGGCTGTCCAGGTTGGGCGCCAAAATGACCTCGATGCGGCGGTTTTTCGCCTTGTCAGAAGCGTCGACGGGATGGTACTCGCTCCGTCCGGAAGCCGCCAACATGGAGGGGTCGACCCCGGCGTTCTCGAGCAAAATGTTGACCACTGCCGTGGCGCGAAGCACACTGAGTTCCCAGTTGTCGCGCGGAATGCTAGTGCTTGTGACCTGGTCGGTGTCCGTGTGGCCTTCCACGACGATCTCCAAGTCGGACTGCTCGGCAATCACAGACGCCAGCCCTTGCAAGGCTTCGCGCCCGCCGGGATCCACGCTGGCGCTGCCGCTGGGGAACAGCAATTTGGCCTCCATGCTGACGTAGACTTTGCCGTTCCGCTGCTCCACATTCAAGCCTTTGCCCTGGAACCCAAGCAAGGCCTCGGCGAGACGTGCGCGCAGGGCTTCGGCAGCACGTTCGCGCGCTTCGAGCAACGATTCCAACTCCTCCACGCGCTTGCTTCTGGCCTCGAGCAAGGCAGACTTCTCATTCAAGTCTTTTTCCAGTCGGTTCAGCCGGTCCTCACGCGCCTGCAATTCCTCCCGGATTTTCATGACGTCCTCCAGCAATTGACGGTTCTCTTCTGCGATGTCGCTCAAGCGCCCGGAACTCTGGTCGGTCAAAGCGTCGTTCAATTCGGTGAGGCGCCCCACCTCCTCGCGAAGACGCTTGGCCTCCGTGCTCAAGGTGTTGGCGTCTTCCGCCAAGGCGTCGTTCTCTGCGGTCAAACGCGCCACCTGTCCCTCCAACTCACGGCTGGACACTTGGGCATCTTGACGGGCCAAACGCAGGCTCGCGTTCTCTGACTCCGCTTCGTCCAATTGCGTTTGAAGGGCCTCGTACTGCTGGGTGGTCACACAGCCCGAAAAGGCCAACATGGCCGCCACAAGGGCCATCGACATGGCCTTGCCAGACCGTTGAAGAACAGAGGGAGTCAAAATCATGATTGCAGGAATGAGGTGCGACAATGCACCTACGAAGTTCACCCCCACAGCCAAGAAGCGAAAAGGCGGCCAAGCCGCCTTTTCCACATCGCAATGTCAGTGCATTCCGAGCCTCGCGGGCCCAGCGAAGCCGTCAACTCAGTTGATGGACAACGCGAAGCTGCCTTGGCTCAACGTCGTTGCGGAGCCTGCGGCTTCCATCACAGATCCGTTGAACGAACCCACCACATATCCTCCGGACACCGCGTCGATGTAGGTGATTTGGAACGTGGTGTTGCCACCATACAAAGTCGTGTAGTTCAGTCCCGCGGTGCTCGTGTACGCCGCCGCTTGGGGGAGTGCCGTGGGGTTCAGGGCGATGACGTAGCCGTTGTACCAACCGTCGGCAGGTTCCGCCACCACAAAGCCCACCTGCGCACCAGTGAGGCTGATGCCAGTGATTTGGAGGTTGCCTCCCACCAACTCCGCTGAAGCCGTGGCATCTCCGAAGTATTGGACACCCGCATTGTACCATGAAATCTCCGAAGCGCAGGGCTCACAGTTGGGGCCGCCACAATCGATGTATTCTTCCAAACCATCTTGGATGCCGTTGGTGCAATCGCATAGGCATTCGCAGGGGTCGCAGGTGTTGCCACCGCAATCGATGCCCGTTTCGCTGCCGTTCAAAATGCCGTCGTCGCACGTGGGGCAAGCGTCACAATCCACGCCGCCACAGTCGACGCCGGTTTCGTACCCGTTCATCAAGCCGTCGCCGCACAACTCAGGGCATGCAGGGCATCCCTCGCACCCGCAGTCCACGCCGGTCTCGCCCTCGTCGAGGACACCGTTGAAATTGGTGGCACAGGGCTCGCAGCTGCCGCCGCAATCCACCCATTGCTCGCCCAAGAGCGGATCCCACTCTTCGTTCTCACACGGATCACAGGGGTCGCAGATGGGGCCTCCGCAATCGATGAGTTCTTCTCCGTTGTTGAGGATTTCGTCGTAGCAGTTCTCGCCGATGAGGTTGTCGTCGTTCAAGCATCCCGTCAACGTGAGACCGGACAAAAGGACCGCAAAACACACGGCCATGAAACGGCCAGCGGCGGAGGAAAAGATGGGGTGAGATGTCATGTGCGTAATTTTGACGTGCCGAAAGATACAACTGGAACACAACCGGACTCCGCATCCCCCTCAAGCGCCATGGACAACCTCGAATGGAAGCCTTCCAAAGCCCCTGACTTTCAGGAAGTCGGACGCCTGTCAAAAGACACGGGTCTGAATCCTTTGGTTGCATCCTTGTTGATTCAACGCGGCATGAGCTCGACCGAGGAGGTGGAGGATTTTTTGGACCCAAGCAGGGAAAAGCTGCACGACCCCTTCTTGATGAAGGACATGGACAAAGCCGTGTCGCGCATCATGAAGGCCATCGAGCGCAACGAGCGCATCATGGTCTACGGCGACTACGACGTGGACGGCACGACCTCGGTGGCCATGGTGTCGTCGTTTTTGAAGGGTCTTCAGGTGCCCGTGCTCCCCTACATCCCCATGCGATATGGCGAGGGATACGGCGTGTCGCCCAAAGGGGTGGAGCGCGCGAAAGTCTCCGGATGCACCCTCATCATCACGTTGGATTGTGGGACCAAGGACTTTGACGCCCTCGCGGCGGCGGCCGAGGCCGGCATCGACACCATCGTGTGCGACCACCACCTGCCTGCAGACACCTTGCCCGTCACGCACGCCCTGCTGAACCCCAAGCGCGAGGACTGCGCGTATCCGTTCAAGGAGTTGTCGGGCGCCGGTGTGGCCTTCAAATTGCTCACCGGGCTGGTCAACACCATTGGGTTGACCATGTCATCGGTCTACGACCACCTGGATTTGCTGGCGTTGAGCATCGGGGCAGACTTGGTGGAAATCACGGGGGAGAACCGGATTTTGGCCCACCACGGGATGCGCAAACTGCGCAAGACGATGCGGCCGGGCATCCGCGCCATGTTGCATGTCGCCAACATCGACCGGGTCCCCAACTCGGTTCGGGACATCAGCTTCACGCTGGGTCCGCGCATCAACGCCGCAGGTCGGGTCGGCCACGCACTCAAAGCCGTGGAGCTGCTCATGGCGTCCGACGACAACACGGCATACGAACTCGCCTACGAGCTCGAATCCATGAACCAGGCCCGGCGGGACTTGGACGAGGACATGACCGAGGAAGCCTTGGCCCAAATGGCCGAGCAACCAGCCGGGCGCTGCTGCACCGTTGTGTGTGGTGAAGGGTGGCATCGCGGGGTGCTTGGCATCGTGGCGAGTCGCTTGGTTGAGGCGCGTTACCGCCCCACCATCGTGTTGAGCGAAGAGAACGGCTTGTTGATGGGCAGTGCGCGAAGTGTGCGCGGCGTGGACATCCACGAAGCCTTGGAAGATTGCCGTTCCTACCTCGAGCAATTTGGCGGGCACCCCATGGCGGCGGGCCTGCAGTTGCGCAGCGACCAACTCAAGGACTTCACCGCAGCCATCGAAAAGAGCATCGCGTCCCAAGTCAACGGCCGCATCCCCGCACCAAGCATCAGCTACCACCTCGAAATTGACCTCAACGCGATGACCCCTCAGGTGTTTGAGGAAATGGGCAAGCTGGCGCCGTTTGGGCCAGGAAATGGCGTGCCGGTCTTCATGGCCAGCGGATTGAAAGCCGCCCTACCCCCGCGCACGGTGGGCCACCGTGGGCGCCACCTGAAGCTCATTCTGCAAACCACAGAAGTACCCCACGGCCGGTTTGAGGCCATTGGTTTTGGCATGGGCGACCGGTTGGAGGAAGTGCGCCAGATGAAGGAAATGGACTTGGTGTTCACTTTGGTCCAAAACACGTTCCGCGGTCGCACCTCACTGAACATGCACTTGCGGGCCATTCGCCCCAGCGAATCCTGACGTTTCCTCGGATTTTTTGTGGCGCGACGCTCAAGCGCCGAACGCTCCCTCGGGTGAAGTCACAATGTGAAGGTCCCGTTGCGGGAACGGAATGGTCACGCCATGGGCGCGGAACTTGGCGTCGATGGCGGTTCGGACCCGGCTTTGGATGCCCATCCGGTCCCAAGGATCGTCCAACCACCCCATCACACTGAAATTCAAGGAGGAGTCGGCGAACTCTTGGAAGAACACCGCCGGTTGAGGGTTGGAACGCACTTCTGGCTGCTCGGCCATGGCCTCGGAAAGCAAGCGCATCACCAAGTCCACATCGCTGCCGTAGGCCACCCCCACGTTGACGCGGATGCGCATGGCGCTGTCTCCCTGCGTCAAGTTCACCACCGCTTCGCCTGCCACCTTGGAGTTGGGCAACACGATGAGCTCGCCGGCCACGGTCACCACCCGGGTGGACCGAAGGTCGATGCGTTCCACGCGCACCAATTTCCCGTCGACTTCGAGGACATTTCCAACCGCCACACCCCCTTCAAACAGGAGCACAAACCCGCTGATTACATCGTTGAAAAACCCTTGAAGGCCAATCCCCACGCCCACCAACAAAGCCGCCGATCCCGCCCAGAGGGCCGTCAAATCCACGCCCAACACCGACAACGCCACCATGGCAGCCAAGGCCCAAACCACCGAGCTCACGAGCCTGCGGACAATGAACTGCTTGCCCTCGTCCATGCGCGACAACCGTTGCGCCCGACGGAGTCCGCGACGCACCACCGCCAGGAAAATGCGCGCCACCAGAAAAACCAGAAGGGCCTCCATCAACTCGAGCACCGTCAAGGTGTGATGTCCAAGGGTAAGGGTGGTGTTGAAGAGGTCGTTCATGGCAAAATGACGGTGCCAAAATGCTTCAGCGTGGCTTGAATCTCACGGGTGAGCTGGACTTTTTGGGCCAGGAGGTCGCGTTCCTCCTCCACACTGAGTCCACCTTCCTCGAGCTTGGACGACACCTCACGGGACGCCTCTCGCAGGTCCGTCAAGTGCATCCGACGCAAGCTGTCTTCGAGAAGAGACATGAGTTGGTCGCGTTCCACCACCGGATAAATCTTGTGGCGTTGGGACCAATTGGGGCTGAGCACGTGTTGCTGAACCAAGGCGCCCGCCACCTTTTGCTGAACCCCCATGTCTTGGTCTTGGGCCAGCTGGTCTGCGGTCAAAATGCGTTCGTGGTCCAACTCGTCGGAAAACCGCTTCACCACCGCTTGGTTCATGGGATCCTGGATCTCGATGCCCTCCTCTTCAATGCGGTGAATGACCAGTTCGGCAAACGGCACCTCGAGGGTGGAGGGCTCTTCGCCTTCCTCCCCTTCCATGGTCACCGAGACCACCTCTGTGGCGTACTCCAAAAGCGCGCGAATCAGGTCGTTTTCGATGACCGCACGCTCCGAGATGGCAGGCGTGAGGTCGTCTCCGACCGGCGGGGCTTGGTCGGGAAGCGGTGCGGCGCCCGGATCCCCGTAGGCGCCGGGATCTCCGGGAAATCCAGAACCGCCGGCGGGAGACGGAGGCGCCGCGCTTCCGCGGGCCTTGCCATAGGGGCTCGATTGTGCGGCACGTTTGGCCGCCGCCTTCGATTGGTCGTGCAGGACTTTGGCCACCTCGGTACCCAACACGGTTTCATCCATCTTCAACTGGGAAGCCGAAGACTGCAAGTACACAGACCGCTGGATGGCGTCGGGAATCGCGGCGATGGACGTCACCACGGAACGGATCATCTCCGCGCGCTTCATGGGATCGTTGCCCGCCTCGTCAGAGAGCAACTTGGTTTTGAACTGCAGGAAGTCCTGCGCGTCCTCGTGAATGGCGAGGTGCAACGCGTCGCTGCCCACCTTCTTGGCGTAGGTGTCAGGGTCGTCGCCGTCGGGCAGAAGCACCACCTTCACGGCCATGCCCTCGGCGAGCAGCATGTCGATGCCCCGCAACGAAGCCCGAATGCCTGCCGCATCCCCGTCGAAAATGACCGTGATGTTCTTGGTGAAACGGCGGACGAGATGGATTTGGCCCGTGGTGAGGGCGGTGCCACTGGAAGAGACCACGTTGGTCACCCCCGCTTGGTGCATCGCCATCACGTCGGTGTAGCCCTCCACCAAGAAACACCGCTCCTCCTTGACGATGGCGGGCTTGGCAAGGTGTATGCCGTACAGGACCTTGCTTTTGTTGTAGAGGGCGCTCTCGGGCGAGTTGAAATACTTGGCGACCTTCTTGTCCGTGGTCAGCGTGCGGCCCCCAAATCCAATGACGCGGCCCGTCACGTCCCGGATCGGGAACATGACCCGGCCCTTGAAGAAATCCCACAACGACCCATCCTCGCGCTTCTTGCACAGGCCTGCCTCGACCAACTTCTCAGGGATGTATCCCGCTTCCTGCGCTGCCGTGGCCAAGGCGTCCCACGAATCGGGGCTGTAGCCAATCAGGAACGTGTCGAGGACGTCATCCCGGAATCCGCGCTCCACGAAATAACTGCGACCGATGGCCTTGCCCGCATCGGTGTTGCGCATTTGGTCCATGAACCACTTGGACGCCCAACCCACGAGGTTGGCGAGGCCTTCCTTGGCGGAAGCCGCCGCGATTTCCTCGGGGGTGCGCTCCTTTTCCTGCACCTCAATGTTGTACCGACGGGCCAACATGCGCAACGCTTCGGGATAGCTCGCCTTTTCCAGTTCCATGAGGAACGTCACGACGCTGCCCCCCTTGCCGCTCGAGAAACATTTGAAAATGCCCTTGGCCGGAAGCACGTAAAACGACGGCGTCTTCTCGTTGGTGAACGGACTGAGTCCGCGCATCGAACTCCCCGATTTTTTCAACTCCACGTAGTCGCCCACCACCTCTTCGATGACGGCGGCGTTCATGATTTGGTCGACGGTTTCCTGAGGAATCATGGGGTTGAAATGACTCGAGGTGGGCTGACGAAGATACCCAAGTTTCTGAGGACCCCATGAAAAACGGCACCCCGATTGGAGTGCCGCTTTCCGCGAGGAGTGTCCCTCACCAAACCTGCTGCGCCGCGGTGCGTTCACCGCCGCGACTTTCACCTGATTCCGAGATTCCCGTTGGAACTGCCCAGAACTGAATCCGAGGCAAACCTCCCTTGAACATAGACCGGCGATGTCAAGCCTTTGTGAAGGGGATGTGAATGTTTGTTGGCGTTGGGGACGCCGGGGCGGGGGTCCATGCCCGATTCTGAGCCTGTCGCGCCATCTTTGACACATGAAAGGCCGGCTTATCCCTGTGCTTGTCGGGTCCATGACCGCCGCCATGCTCGTCATTGTGGCCGTGCAGGTCAATTGGCTGGAGTCCTCGGCCAAGCTCCGCAAGGAGGTGTTTGACCAAAGCGTCGAGCAGAGCTTGCAACTCGTGGCCAATTGGCTGACGGCCACCCACCTCGACGATCCGCAGGCCGAGGATCCGCAGCTGTTGCGCACGGATGAACTCGCCCCGGAGGAACGTTTGATTGTCCGTCGCATGGAAGCCCTGCCGATGGACTCGCTGCTTCGTTTGGCGTTTCAGGAACAGGGGATTGAGGCAGATCCAGTGTTTGGGGCGTACAACCGCTACGGCCAACCTGTCTACCTGCTCGACGAGGCCGAGCCCTTCAACGACGCCCTGCTCGCCAGGGGCTACTCCGTGGCGTTGGGCACCCTGCAATTGCGGGTGCATTTCCCCAAGCTGGGCCGTTACCTGATTGGCCAAATGCTGGGGGCCTTCGCCCTGAGCGTGATGATGATGCTCCTCATCGCGGGGGGCTTTGGCTACACGCTGTTTGCCATCCAGCGCACCAAGCGCACCGACCGGCTTCAGCGAGATTTGGTCAACAACCTGACCCACGAGCTCAAGACGCCCATTTCCAGCATTGGACTGGCCAGTGAGGCGCTGTCTGACCCCGCATTTGACGAGGAATCGCGCAAGCACTACCTGGGACTGATTCGCGAAGAGAACAAGCGCCTTGGGGTGTTGGTGGAGAATGTGCTTCGGGCGAGCTTGTCGGAAAATGGCGCCATGCGTCTGTACGTGCAATCCTTGAACCTGCACGACCTCGTGAAGGGGGTGGTGAAGAACATGGCAGTGAAATTTCACAAGCAGGGGGTGAAAGTGGATTTGGACTTGCAGGCGAGCAACCCCAACCTGGTGGCGGACCGCATCCACTTGACCAACATCCTCTTCAACTTGATTGACAATGCCGTCAAATACTCAGGCGAAGACCCGCACATTGTCATTCGGACGGCCCAAACCCCTGACGGAGTGTCACTCGACATCCAAGACAACGGGGTTGGCATCGCCAAAGAACATCTTGGCAAGGTCTTTGAAAGGCTCTATCGTGTCCCCACCGGCAACGTGCACGACGTGAAGGGGTTTGGCCTGGGCCTGAGCTACGTGAAAAACGTGGTCGAGCGTCACGGCGGATCCGTTCAAATCGCAAGCCGCGTCGGCGAGGGCACAACATTGAAGCTGTTGCTTCCGTTTGAATGCCAACCTGACAAGACCCAAGACTCATGAAAGACATCCGCATCCTCCTCTGTGAAGACGACCCCAGTTTGGGCCGTTTGCTCTCCGATTACCTCAAGGCCAAAGGATTTGAGGTCACCTGGGCGCAAGACGGCGTGGAGGGGCTCAAGGCGTTCCACCGCGACACGTACGATTTCATTGTGCTGGATGTGATGATGCCGCGCAAGGATGGCTTCCAAGTGGCGGAGGAAATCCGCTTGGAGAGCCGCAGCATTCCCATCCTCTTCCTCACGGCCCGATCCACGAAGGACGACACGCTCGAGGGATTCAAGGTGGGCGCGGACGACTACATGACCAAGCCCTTCAGCATGGAGGAGCTCGTCTTGCGCATCCAGGCCATTTTGCGCCGTTCCGCGGCGTTGCCGGAGGCCGGCGAAGAGGTCACGGAGTTCACCGTGGGCTTGTATTCCTACGACTACACGACGCAGTCGTTGACCCTCAACGGCGAGTCGCAACGCCTCACCACCAAGGAGAACGAACTGCTCTTCATGCTCTGCAAGCACAAGAATGCGTTGCTCGAACGGGCGCACGCTTTGCGCAACATTTGGGGCGACGCCAACTACTTCAACGGGCGCAGCATGGACGTTTACATCGCCAAGCTTCGGAAGCACCTGAAGGGCGACGACCGCATCGAGATTCTGAACGTTCACGGCAAGGGCTTCAAGCTCGTGGCGCCAACAGACTGAGAATGCCTATCTTTGCGGCCTCGAAGCGCCGCCCATGTCTGACATGATTAAAATCCTCGCTGGTTCCGCGTCCCAAGAATTTGGGGAGCGCGTGGCTGCAGCATACGGAACCTCTTTGGTTCCCGTACGCACCCAGAAATTCTCGGATGGAGAATTCACGGTCAGCATTGAGGAAACCGTGCGCGGCAAAGAGGTCATCATCGTCCAATCGACGTTCCCCCCCTCCGACAACCTGCTTGAATTGTTGATGCTCATTGACGCGGCCAAGCGTGCCAGCGCCAAGCGCATTGTGGCGGTGATGCCTTACTTCGGGTTTGCCCGTCAAGACCGCAAGGACAAACCGCGTGTGGCCATCGGAGCCAAGCTCATGGCGAACATGCTCATGGCGGCGGGTGTGAACCGCATCATCACGATGGACCTTCACGCCGACCAGATTCAAGGTTTCTTCGAGGTGCCGGTGGACCACTTGTTTGGCTCCACGTTGTTCCTCCCTTGGCTGAAAAAGAACATCGCCAAGGACAATCTCTGCATCGCCACGCCGGACACAGGCGGTACCAAGCGCGCCAGCACCTACGCGAAGCATCTGGGCGTGGACATGGCCATTTGCTACAAGCAACGCAAGGTGGCCAACCAAGTGGAAAACATGACCGTCATTGGCGATGTGAAAGGCAAAAATGTGGTCATCGTCGACGACATGTGCGACACGGCGGGCACCTTGACAAAGGCGGCGGATTTGATGATGGAGCACGGCGCCTTGAGCGTGCGCGCCGTCTGCACCCATCCTGTCTTGAGTGGCCCTGCGTACGAGCGCATCGCCAACAGCTCTCTCCAAGAACTCATCGTGACGGATTCCATTCCGTTGCGCACGGACGTCGATACGTCCAAAATCACCGTGCTTCCTGTGCACGACATGTTTGCCCAAACGCTTCAGTGTTTGATGGCCAACAAATCCATCAGTTCTCAATTTACTCTTCAATAAATTTTTCATCATGAAAACTGCATCATTGAGCGGCTCTCTCCGTGAGAGCGTAGGGAAAAAAGATGCCGATGCGCTCCGCGCCAACAACCAGGTTCCTGGGGTGTTGTACGGCGGCGCTGAGCAGATTCACGTCAGCGTGTCTGAGGTTCAACTGAACAAGATTGTCTTCAACCCAGACGTCTTCAAAATCGAGTTGGACATCGACGGCAAGAAGGTGGACTGCATCATTCAGGACATCCAATTCCACCCTGTGACCGACCGCGTCACGCACCTCGACTTCCTCGAAATCCTCCCTGGCAAGCCCGTCAAGGTTGCGCTTCCATTGCGCACGACCGGCCAAGCCATCGGTGTGATGAACGGTGGACGTTTGGAACTGAACTACCGCCGCGTGCCCGTGCGCGGCATCGCGGACCAGCTCCCCGAATGCCTCACAGTGGACATCACGCCTTTGGAGATTGGGGACAACGCCCGTGTGCGTGACCTCAACGTGGAAGGCCTCGAGATCCTCCTCAGCGAAAGCGCCCTCCTCGTGGCCTGCAAGCGCACGCGTGCCGCCATGTCTGCCGAATCTGAACTGGAAGGTGAAGAAGGTGCAGCTGAAGGTGCTGAAGGCGAAGGCGGCGGTGAAGCCGAAGGCGGCGAAGGATAATCCCCTCGCTGCGTGAAGTACCTCATGGTGGGCCTCGGCAATCCCGGGGCAGAATATGAGGAAACCCGACACAACATCGGGTTCAAGGTGGTGGACTCCCTCGCCCAACGTCTGTCCGGAACTTTCGAGACCGGCAGACTGGGCGAGGTGTCCACCGTCCGTTTTAAGGGACGTCACATTGTGCTTCTCAAGCCCTCCACGTTCATGAACCTGAGCGGCAAGGCCGTGCGGTATTGGATGGATGCGGAGAAGATCCCCTTGGAACGGGTGGTCGTCATCACCGACGACTTGAATTTGCCCTTTGGAACGCTGCGTCTACGGGCCAAAGGCAGCGACGGGGGCCACAACGGCCTGAAGGACCTCCAACAGGTTCTGGGAACGACAAAGTACCCGAGGTTGCGGTTTGGGATTGGGGCGGAGTTTGGGAAGGGTCAGCAGGTCGATTACGTCCTGGGGAAGTGGAGCGCGGAAGAGCAAGAGCGCATGGACGAGCGCTTGACCAAAGCCGGCGACGCCGTGCTCAACATCACCACCGCGGGCATGGCCCGGGCGATGAACGCCTACAACGGGCAGTGAGCCCCGCTTAGGCTTCGTCTTCTTCGTAGAAATGGTTGTTGCCGATGTACGCCACCACGGCATCGGGCAACAGGAACTGCACGTCGTGGCCCGCCATGATCGCGTCTCGCACGTAGGTGGAGCTGATGGCGATGATGGGCGCTTCGTGGACCTCCACGTTGTGGTGCGCCAACCATTGGGCCGTTGCGGCGTCGGAAGCCGACGTCCCCTGCGTCAATCTGGGATAGATCAACATGCGGTGTGACGCCACGAGGCTGTCGTGGTCTTTCCACGTGTGAAACGACTCGAGGTTGTCTTGCCCCATGATGATGCTGAACGCCACGTCGGGATGGACTTGGCGCAAGTGGTGCATGGTGTCGGACGTGTAGTTGGGCCGGGGCAAGTTGAACTCCACGTCGGTGGCCTTCAGGTGGGGATGGTCGGCCAAGGACAGACGTGCCATTTGAAGGCGATGTCCCTCAGGGATCATGGACACCCCTTGCTTGTGGGGACTGCTTGGGGTCACGACAAACCACACCTCGTCGAGGCCCGCTTGGTTCAGCATGTGGTTGGCGATGACCAAATGCCCCAAGTGAATGGGGTTGAACGACCCAAAATACAGCCCGACGCGAAGCGCTTTGGAAGGGGCTTGGGTCGGATTCATGGCGTCCATGGGGCGTTCGGATGCTGGGGTCAGAGGTAGGCGCGTTCTAAGAAATCCCCCACCATGTCCTCGGCTTCTTGCTTGGCGAGGTCGAGGTCGTCGTTGACGAGCCTCAGGTCAAACGCCGGGGCCGCTTCCAGCTCCTGCTGGGCCTTGGCGATGCGCTTTTCCAGGGCGGCCTCGTCTTCGGTGCCACGGCCACGAAGACGATCTTCCAACACGAACAACGAGGGGGGCATGACGAAGATGGACAACGCGCTGTCGCCGAAGACGGACTTGAGGGTTTGGCCTCCCACCACGTCCACGTCAAACAGCGGGGTGCGGCCATCGCGCCACAACTTCTCAACCTCGCTGCACAACGTGCCGTACGACAGGCCCTCGTACACCTCCTCGTACTCGACGAACGCACCGTTCTTGACCTTTTCGGCGAAGTCCGCGGGAGACAAAAAGTGGTAGTCCTTGCCGTCCACTTCGCCTTCGCGGGGACCGCGGGTCGTGGCGCTCACGCTGAAGCCGAGCGACAGTTCCGTCTTGGACATGAGGTGTCTGACCAGCGTGGTCTTGCCGGCTCCTGACGGGGCGGAAAAAATGATGGCCAGGCCATCGCCTTGGGGTTTGGAGCCTGCGGGCATGGGTCAGAGGACGTTGAGGACTTGTTCCTTGATTTTCTCGAGCTCGTCCTTCATTTGGACGACGATGCGTTGAAGGTCGGCGTCGTTGGCCTTGCTGCCGAGGGTGTTGATCTCACGTCCCATTTCCTGGGCCACAAACCCGAGCTTCTTGCCTTGGCCGCTGCCCGTTTCCATGATCTCACGGAAGTAGGCGATGTGGGCCGTCAGGCGCGTGCGCTCCTCGCTGACGTCCATTTTTTCGATGTAGTAGAGCACCTCTTGCTCAAAGCGTCCCTCGTCCAAGGAGGCGCGGTCGATGGTCTCTTCGAGGTTGGTGCGAATGCGGTCGCGGACGCGCTTGATTCGGGCTTCCAAGAGCGGGTCGAGGCCCGATTCCAAGCGCTCGATTTCATCCAAGCGGCCCTTGAAATCCGCCTCGAGCGAGGCGCCTTCCGTGTTTCGGAACGCATCGAAGTTGTCTGCCGCCTCCAGCACCAACGCATGAATGCCGGCCCAGGCCTCTTCGTCGAAGGCCTCTTTGGACGTTTGCATGGCGTCTGGGAAGCGCACCGCCGTCGACAACAGGTTGCCCGTCGGCTGGCCCGTTTCTTGGGCCAAGGCTTCCAAGTCTTGGACGTACTTCCGGATGACCGGGGCGTTGAGTTCGTTGCGCGCCTCGGCGGCATCCGCTTCGAAGTGGATGGCGATGTCGCTCTTTCCGCGCACAATGCGGGCCCCGAGCTCGGTGCGCAAGTCCATTTCTTTTTGCTTCAGCACGGACGGCATCCGCACTTGGAGGTCGAGGTTTTTGCCGTTCAACGAACGGACTTCGACCGTGTATTTCCGGGAACCGACGGCACCTTCCGCCTTTCCGTAGCCTGTCATAGAGCGCAGCATGAAGCGAAGATACGCTCTCGAACCGGTGCGCGCTTCCCGTGCCCGCAGGAAGGTCAATGCCCCGCGGCCCCGCGCTACCTTTGCAGCCATGTCGGATCTGAAACGCGTGACCTCCCTCCTCGCTGGAGACATGGCGGCCTTCAAGCCCAAATTCCGGGCGGCCGTCACCACCGACGTCGCCTTGCTCGACACGGTCATGCGCTACATCCTTCGCCGCAAAGGCAAGCAGATGCGGCCCATGTTTGTGTTCCTGAGCGCCCGGCTTCACGGCGGGGTCGACGCCCAGGGTGCCGCCACCGACCGCGCGCACACTGCGGCGGCCCTGATCGAGCTCTTGCACACGGCCACCTTGGTCCACGACGACGTGGTCGACGAAAGCCCCCTTCGACGTGGCGTGTTCAGCATCCAAGCGCTTTGGAAGAAAAAAGTCGCCGTGCTCGTCGGAGACTACCTGCTGTCGCGCGGCCTTCTCGCCGCGGTCGACGCCGAGGCGTTTGACCTGTTGAAGATCACTTCGCGCGCCGTGCGCGAGATGAGCGAAGGCGAACTCCTCCAAATCGAAAAGGCACGGCGCCTCGACATCACCGAAGAAGTCTACTTCGACATCATTCGCCGCAAAACAGCCTCGCTCCTCGCGGCCTGCTGCGCGTGTGGTGCCGCCTCGGCCGGCGCCGACGACGACACGGTCCAAAAAATGTGGGGCCTCGGCGAACGCGTGGGCCTCGCTTTCCAAATCCAAGACGACCTCCTCGACCTCGGCGAAGGCGACCGAACCGGCAAGCCCACCGGCCAGGACATCCGCGAGCGCAAGATGACGCTCCCGCTCATCCACACGCTCGCCAAGGCCACCCCCTCCGAACGCCGTCGCCTCATCCGGCTTGTCAAGCACAAGAGCGAAGACCCTGCAGCGGTCAAAGAGGTCATGGACGCCATCCTCGCCGGACCCGGCATGGAGCGCGCCCGTTCCGAGATGCGTCGCTTGAAAGAGGAGTCCCTCGCCCTGCTTGACGAACTCGGCGGCCACGACGCGGTCAGCACCGAAGCCCGCGACGCCTTGCGCGACCTCATCGAATACACCATCCGCCGCGTCAAATGAGGATGCGAGTAACCATGATGTGCTTGGTGGTCGGCGTGTCGGCAGCCTCTTGCGCCACCTCCGATCCCAACGCTCCGCGGCAAGAAGTCCAAACGACCTGGTCCAACGGAGATCCGCGTGTGGTGCTTGGCTTCCGAGGCGACACCGTCCACGAACGACTCGAATACCACGAAACCG
>Ga0160423_10000480_pt1 | contig 32590 bp, 31 predicted proteins | sample CRUFie14St8metaG_FD_108191 | JGI IMG/M metagenome (GOLD analysis project Ga0160423, IMG submission 108191) | Marine microbial communities from the Costa Rica Dome - CRUD Field 142mm St8 metaG | ecosystem: Environmental > Aquatic > Marine > Oceanic > Photic zone | place: Costa Rica: the Eastern...
ACATTACCTTGCTTCGCAGTGGTATGGTTTGATTATTCTTGCTGGATACACATGGGCACTTTCCTATCATTTATGTAACGGAATCCGACACTTATTTTGGGACGCGGGATACGGTTTTGAACTTACCACTGTATACAGATCCGGATGGGCAACCCTTGTGGGTTCGATTTTTTTAACATCCGCAGCTTGGGCCACAGGGCTTTTGGTCTAGTTGAAGGATTGTAAATGTCTAACAAAAGTATAATCGCTAATGCACAACCTAAAAACGAAGGACTAAGCCACTGGCGATGGCAACGCATAACTGCTGTCGCGCTAATCCCCCTAACTTTATGGTTTGTAGTTTCAGTCACTACCTTACCAGATTCCGGCTATTCCGAGACCATTCAGTGGATCAGCAATCCTATCATAGCAATTTTGATAACTTTTTTCGCTATAACGTCACTTTATCATGCGTCTCTGGGTGTTCAAGTTGTAATCGAGGACTATATACATAATAAGTCAGTAAATAAATTAACCCTGATTGGGTCGAAGCTAGTTTTTGCGGGGCTGGGCTCCATTGCTCTGGTCGCTATAGCAAAAATACTTTTTTTTGAAAAGGTAAGTTAAGATGAGTGCCTATGAAATAATCGATCATGAATACGACGTCGTCGTGGTTGGAGCGGGCGGTGCTGGCCTAAGAGCGACCCTTGGAATGACAACCGAGGGACTGAAGACCGCCTGCATTACAAAAGTTTTTCCAACGCGAAGCCATACGGTGGCAGCACAAGGAGGCGTAGGAGCGGCACTCAACAATATGGGTGAAGGGGATAACTGGCAATTTCATATGTACGATACTGTAAAAGGCTCTGATTGGCTGGGCGATCAGGACGCTATTGAGTATATGTGCAGGAATGCGATACCGGCTGTGATCGAGCTTGAGCACTACGGTGTACCGTTTTCTCGCACAGAAGAGGGCAAAATATACCAGAGGCCCTTTGGCGGACATACGCTAGATAATGGGAAACGTATGGCTAAACGAGCATGTGCTGCGGCAGATAGAACTGGACATGCGATTTTACACACTCTATACCAGCAATGCCTTGCTAATAGTGCAGAATTTTTCATCGAATACTTTGCGCTTGACCTCATAATGGATGCTGATGGCGAATGCCGAGGTGTGATGGCAATGGATCTGGCGACAGGCCAAATTCACAGATTTAAAGGACACCAAACAGTACTCGCAACAGGCGGATATGGAAGGGCATATTTCTCTTGCACTTCGGCACATACATGTACAGGCGATGGTAATGGGATGGTGCTCAGGGCAGGGCTCCCACTTCAAGACATGGAGTTTGTCCAATTTCATCCAACGGGCGTATACGGCGCGGGTTGTTTAATTACTGAAGGAGCCAGAGGAGAGGGTGGTTATGTCACGAACTCCGAAGGAGAGCGGTTTATGGAGAGGTACGCTCCCACGGCCAAAGACTTAGCTTCTAGGGATGTTGTAAGTCGATCTATGACCATAGAAATTAATGAGGGCAGAGGAGTTGGTCCAAAGAAAGACCACATCAACTTGCACCTGGAGCACCTTGACCCTGAGGTATTAGCACTCCGACTACCCGGCATCTCAGAAACCGCTAAAATCTTCGCTGGTGTTGACGTCACAAGAGAACCTATACCTATAATGCCTACAGTTCACTACAACATGGGTGGAATACCAACTAATTACCATGGCGAAGTGCTTTCGCCGACCCCAGAGGATCCAGATAGAGTATGCCCTGGCTTAATGGCTATTGGCGAAGCTGCCTGCGTTTCGGTCCACGGAGCAAATCGACTCGGTACCAATAGTTTACTTGACATCGTAGTCTTCGGACGCGCAGCTGCACATCGAGCCTCTGAAACTGTCAGACCGGGCCAGGCGCACAAACGCTTACCAAAAGATTCGGCCGACTTTGCACTAGGACGCCTAGACAGACTTAGAAACTCTGCTGGTCCAAGGAGAGCATCAGAGATAAGGAACGATATGCAGCTTGCCATGCAACGCCACGCGGCCGTCTTTCGAGATACCGAGAGTCTAAATGCAGGCGTTAAAAACATTATGGAAATAGCTGGAACGATGCCAGATATATCTGTGAGTGATCGCTCATTAATCTGGAACTCAGACCTTGTCGAGGCGCTAGAGCTGGACAATTTGATGGGACAAGCGATCGTTACGCTGACGTCGGCAGATCTTCGAAAAGAAAGTCGAGGCGCCCACGCACATGAGGACTTCCCAGATAGAGATGATGAAAACTGGATGAAACACACTTGCATGTGGCTTGACAGTAAATATGATTACAACGTGATTTATAGAGAAGTTCATCAATATACTCTATCGAATGAGATCGCTCCAATTCCGCCAGCGGCCAGAGTATACTAACAACTGATTCCAGAGAAAAAGAGATAGTGCCCGTGAGAAAGAATAAACAACATGGCTGAGTTTAGACTGCCAGCAAACTCAAAGATGACGACAGGAAGACTGTATCAAGCTTCAGAGGACGCATCTAAAGTAAAGTCGTTCAAAGTCTATCGTTATGATCCTGATGATGGGGAAAACCCTAGAATCGATACGTTTCAAATAGATCTCGATGAATGCGGGCCAATGATCCTCGACGCTCTCATAAAAATTAAGAATGAAGTTGATACAACATTAACTTTTCGTCGCTCCTGTAGGGAAGGTATTTGCGGTTCATGTGCTATGAATATAGACGGGACAAACACCCTTGCCTGCTTAAAGCCTATCGATGACATTAATGGCGATGTAAAGATCTACCCGCTGCCCCATATGGAGGTTATTAAAGATCTTGTTCCCGATCTTTCTAATGCATATGCTCAGCTAGAATCCATTGAACCGTGGTTAAAAACTAAGGATACGCCTGACAAAGACACAGAACGAGTTCAGTCTATTGACGACAGAGCCAAACTAGACGGTATGTGGGAATGCGTACTGTGCTTTAGTTGTTCAACTTCTTGCCCCAGTTACTGGTGGAACGGGGACAAATACTTAGGCCCAGCTATTCTCCTCCAGGCTTACCGTTGGATAGCTGACTCGCGGGACGACTACGCAAAAGAGCGGCTAGACAGTCTAGAGGATCCATTCAAACTATATCGCTGTCATACCATCATGAATTGTACAAAAACATGCCCTAAGGGCTTAAACCCTGCTAAAGCAATCGCGGAAATAAAAAAGATGATGGTTCTAAGACAATAGCGTAACTGAGCTATTGAACTTAAGATTTTCTCTCTTTTGTTACATCAAGTTGTTATTGTACATTCTGCAAGCACCCATTGGCGGTCGCTGAATTATAAACTTGATAATCGAAACAGGGATACATTTGAAATGGCTGATACCAATGAAATGACAGGCGGGGAAGCGATTGCTCGTTTATTAAGAGCGCAGGGTATCGGCCCAATGTTTGGAATGGGCGGCTTTCAACTACTTCCATTTTACGACGCAGCCCGACGCCTGGGACTAGCACACTCGCTAATTAATGATGAGAGAAGTGGCATCTTCGCGGCAGACGCTTATGCAAAGATCACCCAGCGTGTCGGGGTTGTAGACGCTACTCTAGGTCCAGGCGCAACGAACTTGGTCACTGGGCTAGTGGAAGCGCTAAACGCCGGCTCGCCTTTAGTAGCTGTCGTGGGAAATAGCCACAGGCTTCATTCTTGGAAAAATATGACGCAAGAAAGCCGTCAGATTGAGATATTAAGACCAGCTGTAAAGGAACTAATAAGAGTTGAAATGATTGAACGGCTTCCAGAGCTTGTTCGTCGAGCATTTCAAGTTGCAACTTCCGGTAGGCCTGGGCCTGTGGTCCTAGACATACCCGAGGACATATGCCACGCGACATTTCCATTCAATCCCGATGACCTCGACACTGTTCAAAACTTTCAATCCGCACCCGCTATGCGAATACGGCCATCTCAAGGGTCACTATTAAAAGCAAAAAAACTGCTCGAAAAATCACAATCACCACTTATTCTGGCCGGCGGTGGTGTGCATATCAGCGGCGCTGCAAATACCCTTGAGAACTTTTCTAAAAAATATGGAATTCCCGTAGCTCATACCATGACAGGAAAGGGTGCAATAGCCTGTACCAGCAACCTCAATGCAGGACTATTTGGACGATATGACCGCATTGCCAATAATATTATAGAAAATAGTGACTGCCTTTTAGTGATTGGATGCAAGCTGGGAGAGATCGCTACAAAACGGTTTACGTTGCCACCTAACAATATTCCACTAATCCATATTGAATTATTGGCTGAAGAGATTGGCCGCACCCTCCAACCCGACGTCAGCCTCTGGGGAGATGCAAAGGCAACAATTGAAGAATTAGACATGGCTATGAGTAATGATGCAGAACGCCAATTAGATTTACGACGTGATTATTGCTCAATGGTTCAAACAAAAATGGAAGAGTGGCGCACATCAGTGGCACCAAGATTGACTTCGAATGAAGTGCCGATAAATATGGCAAGGCTAATGAATGAACTAAATTCTGTTCTTCCTAAAGATGCAGTTCTTGTTGCCGATGGCGGTTTTGCAGCCCATTGGGGGGGGTTATTATTTGATACAAAACAAGCAGGCCGAGGCTTCCTCCCAGATAGAGGTTTTGCTTCCATAGGTTATGGACTTCCTGGCGCAATGGGAGCCAGTTTAGCCAATGCAGGTCCTGTCGTTTCTATTACTGGTGATGGCGGGTTCAATATGACCTTGGGAGAATTGGAGACCGCCAGAAGGATGAAGCTAGCCTTTACGGTTATCGTTGTAAATAACGCTGCTTCAGGCTATGTGAAAGCACTGCAACATCTTATGTATGGCGAAGGTGCGTATCAGTCTAGCGATTTGGCTGAAACAAATTATGCAAGCACCGCCCAAGCATTAGGGTGCGAAGGCATTCGGGTTGAGGACCCAAACAAGATACGGGACGCAATTTCTAAGGGACTACGTAACACCAATTGCCCAACTGTTATCGACCTCGTAGTTACTCGTGACCCCGCCAAAATGCTCCCGGGTGTAGACAATCGTGCAGCAACAATCAAAAAGGGTGACCGCGTTGCCTAAACGTCTAACAAGCTAAATTTTTTTATTTTCTGCATAAGACCGGCATTCCTTTCCAAAGTGCCTAAATATTTTCTCATTAAAAGAACGTATTGGCCTTGGCCACTCCGCATGCCACTGGACGCCAAGTGCAAACTGATCTGCATTTTTAAAGCTAACAGCCTCTATTATACCATCCGGCGCAACTGCCTCTATTGTTAAGTCGTCCCCCAACTGGTCGATACCTTGTGCATGAAGTGAATTCACATTCACCTCTTCTTCTCCCGTAATTTTGTTCAGTAAACCACCTTCGGTAATACGTATGTTGTGTGCTGGCCGGTACCTTTTTGCATGATCGTCCTCATCCCGCCTCATTCTGTGATCAAACTTATCTTCGAGATCAAAAATGCGCTGGTGTAATGAACCACCACAAGCAACGTTTAACTCTTGGATACCAAGACAAAGACCAAGAATAGGGATTTTCTTCTGCAAACATCTTCTGATCAGCGGTATCATCGTCTTGTCGCGCGCTACATCATGCTTAGTTCCCTCGACACTCGGCGTTCCACTATACTCAACTGGTCTCACATTACTTGGGCTGCCAGTCAAAAGTAAGCCGTCTATATAATTTGAGTGGTCTATTTCAGATCCCAAATCCTGTATTGCTGGGATAATAATAGGGATACCGCATGTGGGGTCTAGGATCGCCAAGATATATTTCTCGCTCACTCGGTTGAAAGGATGAATACCTTCCTCGCTTCGACAAGCAGATATTCCAATTAACGGGCGTCGTTTTGCGTCTTCCATACTCTTCAAGCCTAAATAAACCTTTTGTGTCCTTGTTTAAGCTGCTTGGCATTGCATTTCAAAAGTGCCATATGATCGTTAGGGATGACTTTACGCAAACCTTTATACATTACAAGATAGTAATAGTTCTTCTGGTATTAATTATTATTTTCGTCTTCGAAAAGACTAAACCCATTGTCCGAAAAAATGCTCAGTGGTTTCGGATTATAAATAATCAAGGACTCTAATCTATCAACGCCATTCTATTATTATTAATTATTTTAACTCTTGCTAAATTAGGAAGTCCAAAGACCCTTGGCTAGCGGACTGAAAATTTCCTTTTGGGGCCGATCTTATCATTAACTTATTTCTACTAGATTTTCTCATTTACTGGTGGCACAGAGCCAACCATGAGATTAAATTCCGTGGAAAATTTTATGAAGTCCATCATCTGAACCAATTTTTAGATCTTACAACTTCAATTCGCTTTCATTTCGAAGAAATTTTGTTATCAAGTGATTTTAGATTAATCATCATAAACCAATTTGATATTTCGTTTTTTCAATAGTGCTCTTTTACATATTGGTTGGGTTTTCACCACTCAAACATTAAAATTTTTGAAAAATGGGATGTTTGGATATCTACCCTTATCTTTACACCTTCCATCCAAGGGACGCATCATCACGCTACTCAAAAAGATACAGAACATAATTATTCAACTATACTGAGCTGTTGGGACGTGATTTTTAAGTCTAGAAACCGCAAACAACGAACGGCCAATTCGACTATTTGAGTTGAAAATAAAAATGATGCAAGCATATCTGGGCGTACTATCCGGCTTTTTGTAAAAAAGTAAGTTATCTATCTTTATTTTTTTCAAAAAGAAATGGGTCTACAGTAAACAGATCATCATTTAGCTCTACGTCTCGCTCTACATCCAAAAGGGATATTTTTATCGAAGTACCTGTAGCGTCCTTTAAAAACCATTGCTTCAACTGCAGCGGTTTATCAGCAAAAAACATTTTAAAGGAACCGGCACTTTCATCCTCTGAATTATAGAGGGTTATCGAAAGAGTTCCTAACCCACGTTCTAGCTCACCTAATTTGAAAAACTGGTCCAATTTTATTCGTGGCGCGATAAGTGCCCGCAATGGTGTTTCGGTAATAGGGATATAACTAATTTCCTCCAGCTCCCAGTCGACATAGGTGAGAGTTGAACCGTTAGCCACCAAAAGAATCGGTGAAGAGGGCTCGTACTGCACACGCAACCGTCCTGGGCGACTGATGAAAATATCCCCATCAAGCCTTTCGCCGTTACTGCTTATTTGTATAAAACTAGATCTCAATGTTGTTATGTCATTGAGGTAACGTTCGATACGCTTTATTTCGGCGAGGTCTTCTTTTTTCTCCAGACATATTAGTGGGCTATTATACAAGAGAAAAATGACTACTATTAGGCCACTCAAAATCTTGTTTATCATATAAGACCCATAACGCCTTTAATCGTCTAGCCTAGACTTCAGAATGGTCAGGCAGCAAAACATCTCTCTTCCCAACATGGTTTGCCCCACTGACAACGCCTTCTACTTCCATGCGTTCAATAATAGTGGCAGCCCTATTGTAACCGATTTTCAAATGCCGCTGAATGAAACTGGTTGAGGCTTTTCTCTCGCGGGCCACTATTGCAACTGCCTGATCATACAACTCATCACCACTTTCCTCTTTTTCTCCTATACCCAATCCATATTCAGAAAGTGGATCTCCAACATGCTCTTCTTCTGTTATAGATTCATTAAATTCGGGCTCGCCCTGCCGTTTGAGATGCTGAACAACGTCTTCCACTTCTTCATCTGACACGAAAGGCCCATGTACTCTAGTGACCTTTCCGCCACCAGCCATGTGCAACATATCGCCTTGACCTAGAAGCTGTTCAGCTCCCTGCTCTCCTAGTATTGTCCGACTATCTATTTTTGACGTTACTTGAAAACTAATCCTCGTGGGAAAGTTCGCTTTTATAGTTCCGGTTATGACATCTACAGAGGGACGTTGAGTAGCCATTATAACATGTATGCCAGCGGCACGTGCCATTTGGGCTAATCTTTGGACAGCACCTTCAATATCTTTTCCGGCCACCAACATCAAATCAGCGACTTCATCAATAATCACAACTATAAAAGGCAACGGTGTTAGATCAAATGGTTGATCTTCGAATACGGGCCTACCTGTCTCTGTATCAAAGCCTGTTTGAACTCGTCGCTTTAGGACCTCTCCCTTTTTCCGCGCTTGCTCTAAACGCGCATTGTATCCATCTATATTTCTCACACCCAGCTTCGACATAGCTCTATAACGGCTCTCCATTTCCCGAACGGTCCATTTCAGCGCCACAACTGCTTTTTTTGGGTCTGTTACAACTGGGCTTAAAAGGTGTGGAATATTATCGTAAATAGATAGCTCTAGCATTTTTGGGTCAATCATAATCATTCGACATTGCTCTGGTGTCATTCGGTAAAGGAGCGATAATATCATCGTATTTACCGCCACCGACTTTCCTGACCCAGTAGTGCCCGCTATCAAAAGATGAGGCATTCTGGCTAAGTCCACCACGACCGGGCTCCCGCTTATGTCCTTGCCCAGGGCTATTGGAAGTTTATCTTTTGCTTCTGCATATTCGGGAGACTGGAATAATTCCCTGAGGAAAACCATCTCTCTATCGTGATTGGGTAACTCAATCCCGATAACATTTCGGCCGGGAACAACTGCTACCCTAACTGATACAGCACTCATTGAACGAGCAATATCATCGCCCAAACCTATGACCCTTGATGATTTTGTTCCCGGTGCAGGCTCTAGCTCGTATAAGGTAACAACCGGGCCAGTCCGTACTTGAACTATTTCGCCCTTCACGCCGAAATCCTGGAGAACTGACTCAAGTAATTTTGCGTTGGCCTCTAGAGCTGATTTTTCTGGAGCGTTAATAGAAATTTTCTTTGGTACAGACAAGAGTTCTAAAACTGGGAACTGGTATTCTCCTTCCTGAATTAAATCCAAGGAAACCTGATTATTTTGCCTTCTATCTTTTCGTTTTTTTTCGATCTTCACAAAAGATGATGCATCTGAAAAATTTTTGTTTAGCCTGCTAGGACTTATTTCTAAATTAAAACCATCTTTTCCAGTTTTTTCGTAGAGATTAAGATGGTCGCCCATCCTTTTATCAGAAATATCAGTTGCGAAGGATGGTTCTAGCCGGCCTTCAGTTTTTATAAGTTTCTTGCTTGTTGGTTTAAAGGAACGAAGAGAGAATGTTAGGAGTTGAGAACCCTTAGGAATTACTTTGATCATAGCGGCCACTATTAGACTGGAGTTTCTTTGGATTACCCTTGCAAGGAAAATATATTCCCGGACCTTTATGCCCAAGCACCATAAGAAGATAGTGAAACCAATTAGTGCTAACCCGTAAACTAGCAAACTTGCACTAAAGTTTAGAGCTTCCCCCACTCGTACTAATTGTTGAAATAATATCCAGCCAGTTACACCCCCCAACCCTGTATTTAATGGCCAAATATCTGGGGTTGGCAAAGCAGCGAATGAAGTAGCTATCATTGCTATAGCTATAAATAAACAAAATATCCTCTGCACGACGCGGCTAATTACCCGCTGAGAAACAAGCTGTAGTCCCCATGCGCCCAAAACTAAAATAATAGCTATATTAGCTAATCCAAAGCCTTGTAGTGATATATCCGCAATAGCTGCTCCAACAGAACCAAGTAAATTTGTTGTCTCAGACGAGCCTATGGTGCTGAATGAGGGATCCGCAGAATTATAGGTCAAATTTATTAACAAAAGTGAAGAAGCCAAACTCAACAAACATAGGCCAAGTAATTCCATACTTCTTCTTTGTAAAAACTTAGTGGCGTTTCTCGGCCAAAACCTTCGTGGCATCCCTCTTTCACTTAGTGACATACTTTTTATCCCTCGAACTCATTATTTTCTTATTCGATTAAAGTTTGAATGATTCTGGTTAAGCCTATTTCTGTCACACTTGGATCATAAACAAGTGCTATCCTCAAATAAGGTTTACCTGGATTATTACCGTTCGCGTCATTCCGTCCCATCAGTTCCCCAGGTACGGTTTTTATTGCAGCCTTTTCCCAAAGCCTCTTTGCGACAGTTTTTCCATCACCTACATTCAGCCAGAGAAAGAAACCTGCAGGTGGAATTTTTAAGTCGAAGTGGCCCCCAAGAATTTCAGCTGCAAGTTCAAAATTCTTATTATAATAGTCGCGATTTTCGGCAACGTGCGTATCATCATTCCAAAGTGCTGTCGATGTATGCAAAATAGGTAGTGGAAGGGGTGCACCGCCAAAAGTAACAAACTGTCCATAGCGCTTTATTATTTCTGGGTCCCCAGCTATAAACCCAGACCTTAAACCAGGAGCGCTAGATCTTTTTGATAACGAATTGAAGGAGAGTACATTCGATACACCTAATTCAAACTCGGCACACACTTGCAATCCACCCAATGGTGGATCTTCTCGATAAATCTCACAATAGCATTCATCAAAAGCGACTATAAAATCATATTCTCGAGCCAATTCTATCAACTTTTTTAAATATAGTTTATCAGCTACAGTCCCTTGCGGATTGGCTGGGCTACAGAGAAAAAAAATCGAGGTCCTTTTCAAAAGATCCGCAGACAAATCCTCAAGACACGGGAAAAAGTTATTTTCAGGCTTGGCAGGAAGATAAACTGCTTCAGCGCCACCCACCATCGCCGCACCCTGATAAACGTGATAAAAAGGATTTGGCATCAGGATAGCCGCTCGCTTTCCGTTTTTTTCTGGAGGGCTACAAATGAACCCAATCTGGTAAAGTGGCTCCCTGGTACCAGGAACAGGCAGAACGTTGGCGTCTGCACTCAGGAAACCAGACGGGAGTTTATATCTCCGATTAAGCCAGGCAATGGCGGCATCCCGAAACTCTTTATCGCCATTTGGTGGTGGATATCTGTTCCACAGATGATCATTTGCTGCAATCGTTTTACTTAAAATTTCAGGTGTAGGTTTTTGCGGCTCACCTAATGAAAATAAGATTGGCTCCTCGTTTGATATTGGCGTTATATTTCCTAATATTTCACCAAGACGGGCAAAGGTGTAGTGATTAAGTGTTGCTAAATTAGGGTTCAACATGTAAGTGCCGCACAGATAATAAAACCACAAAACAATTATATATTATAATTAGTTAACAGACAACCTTAAGGTAATTTTATAAAATTAGGCCACAATTATCTGACTCTAAATAAGCTAACATCAGAAGCAGTGTCCAAATTTTTGTAAATAGTGTTTTTTAAATATGACACCCTTTTAGGTCTTTGACCTCCCACCTTAAAATTTTATATAAAGGCGCAAAAACTTTTTTGATCCAACAGGAAAATAAAAAAATGCTTCATAAGCAATTCGATTGTATAGTTTTAGGTGGCGGCCTGATTGGACTAACGGCCGCTTTAGCGCTATCTAAATTAGGCCTCAACATAGCAGTTGTTGAGAGAAACCCGTTGGAAAAACTAAGACAAAGTAGTGGTGATCAAAGGACTACTGCAATATCAGCTAGCGGCAAAGTCATGTTGGATAACTTGGGTATATGGGATTCATTAAAAGCAAATGCAGAGCCAATTTTGGATATCAGAGTCTCAGAAAAAAATACCAAAGGCTTTGTCCACTATAGTCATGTAGATGCAGATAATGAACCAATGGGATACATTATAGAAAACGAAATAATTAAAAAGACGCTTATCGAGTCCAATCAAGCCCTAGCAAACGTTAGCCTGATATTCGGTAAATCTGTGAGTGGCTTCTCTAATGGACAGGCAGCCATTCAAATAGACTTATCCGACCACAATGTGATTAATGGTAGCCTCCTAGTTGCTGCAGATGGCGAAAATAGCCACATCCGAACTTTAACTGGCTTAAAAACAACTAAAATAGACTACAAACAAACGAGCATCGTTTTTACAGTGAATCACACTTTACCCCATAATGGCGTTGCACATGAACGGTTTCTGCCGGGTGGACCGATTGCTTTTCTACCAATGACCAAACAAAGATCTTCTGTGGTTTGGACCGAGAAAACATCTATAGCAAATGAGTTAACAAATTTAGATACGGACGATTTCCTTCGAGGTGCCAGCATTAGAATAGATGACTGCCTTGGCAAACTCTCCCTAATCGGGTCTTGGGCAACCTACCCACTGTCATTAACTTATGCAGAAGATATAATAGAAGATCGCCTCGTGTTAATAGGTGACGCCGCTCATAGAATACACCCAATCGCAGGTCAAGGTTTAAATTTAGGTTTAAGAGATATCGCCCACCTTGTCGATAAATTAGCGCAAGCTCAGCATACTGGTATAGATGTGGGAAGCTACGAAGTTCTAAGAAGGTTTCAATCATCACGGCTTGTCGATAACATGTCATTAATTGCAGCAACAGATGGTCTGAACCGCCTTTTTTCAAACGACTCCCGCATGATAAAGTTATTGAGGGGCGTTGGTTTGTCTGGTGTAAATATGGCCGGCCCTTTGAAAACTCTATTCATGAGGGCAGCAATGGGACACCTTGGACAACTTCCAAGTTTACTTGAAGGAGCTCGGCCCACCCCATCGCTTAACTTGAATGGTTTAATCCGATAAATCAATTGTCGGCTAAGTTCTACTCAGTCCTTTCGACGAAAGCTGATCAAGATACTTGCTCCACACTTCTTCTTTCTGACTGCCTAGATGATATAGGTATTTCCAAGAGTAAATTCCGGTGTCATGTCCATCATCAAAGCGCAATTTCACTGCGTAGTTGCCAACTTGTTCGACAGCTAGAATTACAACCGCGTGCTTTCCTGGAATAACTTTTTTTTCATTATGCCCGTGACCCCTTACTTCCGCAGAGGGGCTTTCAACTCTCAGTAATTCCGCAGAGATTAAAAATTTATCGTTATTGTCAAAGCTCAACTCTAATATTTTACCGTTTTCGCAAACATTTATTTCCAGCGGCCACGGCTCATATCCTCTGTTTTCATTCATCGTAACTAAACTATCTGCAAGTTAAGCTCAAAAGAAAAATCACTTGAACTCATCCAATTGGCGAGCTTCATCGACTAAAAGAATTGGGACACCATTTCTAATTGGAAATGCCAAACCGGCACTTTTACTTATTAGTTCGTTAGCTTTCTTATCGTAAACAAGCGGAGTCTTAGATAACGGACAGACCAATATATCAAGAAGCTTAGGGTCGACTACGCTTTGTTCACTATTAGAAGCTTTGTCTGACGGCTTAGAAAAACTTTTATCGTTAGTGTCGGGCATCGCCAACCTCATTTGTCTCATGAGTAGAAATTTCTAATAAAGAGATTATAGTTTCTGCTCTTTCCTCTATGTCTTTTGCTACCAACAACGCTTGTTGTTCGGGAGGATCAAATGGACAAATCATGGCTAACGTAGTGACTAATCGAGCATCGTCCATTTTGTTAATAGTTTCCCAATCAGCGTCGATTGCTTTTTTCTCAAAATACCTTTTCAACGCAATCAAAAGACGTTCTTTATTGAATTCAAAGTTTTTTTCATCCAAGTAATCTGTTTTGTATGGGCTCCAGTCGGGCACCACTCTCCTATATCCACGGGAAGTTGAGATTTCCTCAGCCACATCGAACCTAATCAAACCTGATAGGGTGATAAGGTATCTCCTATCTTCCGTTTCAGAAAATGCCGTTATTCGACCCGCACATCCAGTCTTAAATACTGGATTTTCATTTTCTTGAGCCTCGGAGGTCACCGGCTGTATGATTCCGATTAAACGATCCGTCGCCAAGGCATCGTCCGTCATTGCCAAATATCGCGGCTCAAAAATATTTAATGGCAGTCTCCCATAAGGTAACAGCAATACACCACCTAAAGGAAAAATAGGTAAAGTCTGCGGCAAACTATTAAAATCGATAGTGGATCCCGAGTATACCATTTTAACTCCTAAGGTCGGCTTATAGTAAAAGCAACTACGAAAATAAGATAGATGATAGCCGCTTACGAGCTTCTATCGTTAACGGGTCTGTTTGACCAAATGCACCAAACAATTTCACTAGTTGTTTTCTGGCCGCCTCATCATTCCAACCCCTGTTAATCGCTATGCTTTCTAAGAGGTGGTCTACCGCTCCTTCGCTATCACCTGAGGCATATAAAGCCATCGCCAAGTCAAATCTTGCTTCTAAATTTTTGGGATCGGCTTCTACTGAGAGTTTTAGTTCTGTTAGATTACCTGCGTCGCCGCTTGCCAGAGCTAGGTCCAGTTGACTAAGGGCGCTTTTTATCTCTGGCTCTTTCTTCTGCTCCTCTGATAACTTATCAACTACTTCCTTTGCTTCATCTAGCTTGTTAAGTGCAATTAGCGTTTTGCATAGACCGGCTAATCCTCTGCCGCTTGATGGATCATGCTGAACAATTTGTTTGAAGAGCCCAATTGCCTCGTCATAGCTCTTCTCATTTAAAAAGGATTCAGCTGCTTCTAGTGCCTCTGCTACCGGAGACTCTCCAGCAGCTCCTCCTGTCAACTTCTTTACAAATTCCCTGATTTGACTCTCTGGCAAAGCTCCGGCAAACCCGTCTACAGGCTGCCCATTTTGGAAAGCAAAAACAGCTGGTATAGATTGGACCCTAAGTTGTTGCGCTATTTCAGGGTTTTCATCGATATCTACTTTTACTAACTTTACAGCTCCACCCGCTTCAGTTACCACCTTCTCCAACACGGGACCCAACTGCTTGCAAGGGCCGCACCAGGGAGCCCAAAAATCAACAATTACGGGAGTAGTAGTAGATGCTTCTACGACGTCCGCCATAAATGTTGCCGTCGACGAATCCTTAATGAGCTCGCTTCCTGAACCACCAACAGGTCCACTTGCAGCCATATTATCGATATCCATACTCATTTCCTCCCTAGCAAACATGCCTGTTCTTTATATGGCGCTTAATTACGCTTGAGCAAGTCTCTAGGAGATTTTTAATTAAGATCTAAAATCTCAAATTTGTGGCCGCATGAGGTTATGTATTTCAATAGATCGCTTGGTTTAATAGACGTTGTTTTTTCATTAGTCAGTGGATGAAAGTTCAATAAAGAGCCTTCCATCATGTCCTTATCCAACACCACGTTAACCGCTTTATTACCATCATTTATGAGCGCGAAAGGAGATACTGAACCCGGCATAACACCCAAAACGTATAGCAACCTGTCTGTACTGCCAAAAGACAGTCGACTACCTCCTAATTTTTGCCCTAGCTCCTTCAAATCGATCTTGAGATCCTCCCTGCAGACAACGAGCCACATCTCGCTTTTCTTTGCTCGCAAAAATAAATTTTTACAATGTAAACCTGGTAAATCACCTCTTAATTTTTTGGAGTCTTCTACAGTAAAAAGCGGTGGATGTTCGTGCGTTATTGTCTTTACATTCAGTTGGTCTAAACGATCAAAGACGATATTGGGATTAATTTCCTGAGATGCAGTTTTCCCCTGCCCATTTTTTTCATCATCTCTTTCCACAATTTATCTCCTTACCTCGCCTTAGCACTTTGGTTACTCCTACCTTTATAACAAAAAGTTTTTGACAACTATTTTCAACCAATACTTGCAATGTTAAGAGCAACGGTTATTATCCCTCGCATCAAGTATTGACTGTAACATGCGGGCGTAGCTCAGTGGTAGAGCATCTCGTTGCCAACGAGAATGTCGTGAGTTCGAATCTCATCGCCCGCTCCACCCGCCTTTCACCATACCGAATATTTTATGTGATAAATCCGAATAGTCGAGGCACACTTTTCCATTATTTTGATGTTTGTGAACGGTATTTTTTATTTTTACAATCCTATTGTAAATACTCAGACGGTCAATCTAACATTTTGGACGTCGATCAAGACATGGTTTGGGAATGAACCCGATGGCAAGACAAGATGTAAGATCGAAAACCGAACGAGGTCCGATATGTGATCCTGTGGTAGCCACAATCGGAAACACTCCTTGAATAAAGATCAATAATCTTGCACCCGACGAGTTAAATCGTTACGTCAAGGTAGAACTTTTCAATCCGGCCGGTTCTGTAAATTATAGACTTGCAATAACCATCATTGAAGAGACCGAAAAGCGAGGCGATCTCAAGCCAGGACAAACTTTGGTTGAGGCGACGATCGGCAGAAACGGGACTTGGCCTGGCTATGGTTTGTGCAGCTACGGGCTACTCTCTTGTCAACACTATGGCCGATAGTACTATGGCCGATAGTTTTTCGATTGAGCAGCGGAAGTTGAATCGATCCCTTGGGATAATCGCTGTTTTGCTGCACGGAGGCGATAAAAGCGTTAAGATGGACAAGCATCGTATAATACTTCACCGCACTGTGGCTAAAGGGGCGATCCCCTTTAACCACATATTTCGTTTACTCTAAGCTGTTGTCATGACATGCACTTTTCTATCAGCCAATAAATCTTTATTTTTTTCTGCATAAGCCTTCATATGAGGTGCCGCAGCGTGAGCCTTTAAATGGTCTAGGCTTTCCCACTTCTCTACAACAACGAAGGTATCAGGACCGAATGGCGCCGAAAAACTCGATGCTTCTGGTGAGTCTATAACAGCTCCATACTCTATGCAGCCTTCCTCTGCATGAACAGCCGGGACATTATTATTAAAGTTTTCCAGCACCTCCGCCCTCTTTCCGGGTTTTGCTGTGATTACTGCGAGAACATGAACTAACGACATTTTCTTTTCCAATCAATGTTGTGGTATATTTGTTACTTGTAATCGGGTTAGATCGCCATGCCGGCTTTCTTTCCTAGGTTCGTTTATCTAAACATATGCAGCTGTATTATCTAAATCCAAAAGGTGTCGGCCAACCGTCTCTCAAATCGTTCTAGCTGAGCGCTAGATGACTTATCGCATTTTTTCATTCCTAGCTTCACACTTTATCCTTTGTAAATGGACCACCAGCCTGGCACCAGGCAGTAAGTCCGCCCTTGATATGCGCGGCATTCTCAAGGCCCATGGTTGTCACAGTCTGAACTGTTAAAGCAGATCGCCAGTCTGCCTTACAATGGAATAGAAAACGTTTTTTTTCATCGAATACTTTCTTGAAATAGGGACTCTCCGGGTCTAACCAAAATTCGATCATGCCCCTAGGACAATGGAAACTCTCTGGTATATAGCCGTCTCGTTTCCTCTCTCTTACATCTCTGACGTCAATTATCAAGCAATCTGGGTGCCTGGCCTCGGCGATTGCATCTTCTACATCCACTTGCTCGATAACCGCTCTGGCTTTTTCAACCATTTCAAGTATACCTAGCTTAATATTAACCATCTTGACCCCCGCTCCTAAGGCGACTTAAATCCATTGCAGGTTTTTTAAAATACATGTATTCGAAGCTTATTATCTTTTCGCAAAAGACGCTACGCCAATTTTAAATACGTCATCCATCATTGAGCCTTAAATGAAAAACAATTCAAAAATCGATATTACAAAACAGGGCAAGAAACGAACCCTCCAAGAAAGTAATAATGACGATATACCCTCCTGGTTTAAGTGGGCAATGTCTAATGCGCCCACGTCGCATTCTGTATCAGTAAAAAATTGCCAAATTCATTACCTGTTATGGGATGATGCTGACAAAACAGAAAGGTCTGGAAGCATATTATTTGTTCATGGTGGAGCGGCACATTCCCACTGGTGGAGTTTTTTGGCCCCCTTTTTCCTTAAGAACTATAAAGTTGCGGCCTTAGATCTGTCTGGTATGGGGGATAGTGGTAGACGTCAAGAATATAACGCTGGGTTAAGAGCTGAAGAGATTTATGGCGTCATAGAAGATGCTAATTTGGGAAGGTCCACATACGTTATTGGACACAGCTTTGGTGGCTTGATGACAGCAAAATTTGCAAAGGAATACGGAGAGAAGATCGCCGGCGCTTTAATCGCTGACTCTCCAATTCGCCCTCCGGACGCCAACGCTAGACGAAAACGTCCGCCACACCGAGGAAAGAGATATTATCCTGATTTTGCTTCTGCGATAGCAAGGTTCCGATTGCTGCCAGAACAAGATTGTTCAAACGACTTTCTAGTTAAGCATATAGCACACCACTCCGTGTTCGAGACACCTGATGGTTGGACATGGAAATTTGATGAAAGCGCAATGCACGCTAGACGTTTCAAAGAGCCTTATCATCAATATTTGAAGGAGGCTAAATGTAATGTGGGCTTAATATACGGTGAAAAAAGTTCCCTTTTGGATGAGACAACCGTCGCATTCATGCGCAGTCTTATGCCAAAAGGTTCGCCTATAGTATCAATTCCAGAGGCCCAACACCACCTGCTTTTGGATCAACCAATGGCGTTCATTAGTGTAATACGCCTTATATTACAGCACTGGGAATCAAAGATTAAAATTTAGTAAGTTTTGTTAAGTTGTGCCCAATGCAACGATCAAATCTGTTCGAAGGATAAGCACCTAATAATGCAGATAAAATGAAAAAGGAACTCCTTACTAAAAACCGAAAACTTTTTATTTGGTGTTTATTTGATTGGGCCAACTCTCCTTATCCCACTGTCATATTAACTTTCGTATTTTCAGCATATTTTACAAAGTTAGTGGCAGAAGACGAAATCTCCGGCACATTTTTATGGAGCCAGACCATAGCTTTTTCAGGGCTTTTCATGGCGTTCGTCGCTCCTATGCTAGGTGCAATCTCTGATGAAACCGGAAAAAAAAAGATATGGATATTAGTTTTTAGTATTTTAGCTATACTCGGAACTTTGAGTCTATGGTTTGTATTGCCAGACAAAGCATCTATCTCTTTGGCGCTTATAGCTATCGCCATAAGCCTTATTGCTTTTGAGTTCTGTACGATCTTTTACAATGCTACCCTCATCCAGGTTGCCAACTCCACTTCAATCGGGAAAGTAAGCGGGCTCGGCTGGACAGCGGGTTACATCGGCGCGATAGTATGTCTTCTTATTTGTCTTTTTGGCCTTGTTGAAAGGAATTTTTCATTTTTTAGGCTTGACATCGACCGATCAGAACATATTCGGGCCACGGCTATTGTTGTAGGATTATGGTGGTTGATATTTAGCCTTCCCTTTTTTATTTTCTACAAAGAGGGAAAACAGTCTGCCCCGGTTTCAAGAGGTAGTATACAAAAGGGATTGGTTCGTTTACTTACCACTATCAAAAACATAAAGCACTACCAGCCAATTATGGTGTTTCTTTTAGCGAGGATGTTTTATGCGGATGGCTTATTGGTGGTATTTCAGTTTGGTGGCATATACGCGGCCGGTACATTTGGGATGACATTTGCCGAAATTCTAAAATTTGGGATAGCTATGAATATTATTGCTGGGCTTGGAGCATTTGTTTTCGCTTGGGTTGAGGATCGGCTTACTTCAAAAACAACAATCTTTATTTCTCTAATTGGGCTTGTGGCTTTTGGTAGTGCCTTGCTTTTCGTTGAAGCCACAAGTTATTTTTGGGCTTTTGGCCTTGGATTAAGTTTTTTTATTGGCCCTGCCCAGTCGGCAAGCCGCGCATTCCTTGCCCGCCTATCACCAAAACAAGTTCAAGGAGAAATGTATGGGTTATTTGCAATGTCGGGGAAGGCGACAAGTTTCATTGGCCCAATGCTTTTTGGTTGGCTAACGATTTTATTTGAAACCCAAAGAGCCGGCATGTCTGTTGCCGTTGCATTTTGGCTAATCGGAATAATCTTACTGGTATTTGTGAAACCATCTGCCAAAACTAACTTTTAATTACTTTGCTATTTCGAAAGCTCGTCTCGTATCATCTGCCTATATATATCAATTGAGATAGCACTGCCATCTCTATCCACATGCCAAAAGGTCCATCCATTACAAGCTTGAGCACCTTGAACGGCCGCTCCCACAGCATGGATAGAACCCTTTGCACTCTCAGAGATCAACAAACCGTCGGCTCTTATTTTAGCATGCCAGCGCCGACGAGCATCAAACATCAGCTCACCGGGATTTACCATGCCGCGATCGAGAAGACTTCCAAATGGCACTCTCGGGGCATTTCTTTTTGTTTCAATTTCCAGAATATCTGGATCGTTAAGAACCTGAACAGTCTTCAAGCGTTGACGGGATATTTCTACATACTCTTTAGATTGTTCAATTCCGATAAAGCGGCGTGAAAACCGCTTCGCGACTGCTGCAGTGGTTCCTGATCCAGAAAATGGGTCAACTATAAGGTCGCCGGGCTTCGACGTGGATAGAACCACCCTCGAGATTAAACTCTCAGGTTTCTGTGTTGGATGGGCTTTCTGGCCGTTCTTTTTTAATCGCTCAGCTCCGGTGCAGAGTGGCAGTAACCAATCACTTCTCATTTGCAACCCTTCATTAAGGGACTTCATAGAATCATAGTTGAAAGTGTACCCCTTTGCTGACGGATTCTTTCCACACCAAATGAGTGTTTCATGTGCGTTTGTAAAACGCCGCCCTCTAAAATTTGGCATGGGGTTCGTTTTACGCCAGATGATGTCATTAAGTATCCAAAACCCTAAATCTTGGAGAACAGAGCCTATGCGAAAAATATTATGATAAGATCCAATAACCCATAAAGAACCTGTTTGTTTTAAAACCCGCTGACAAGCCTTGAGCCATTTTCCAGAAAACTCGTCATAATCCTTAAAGCTGTTAAATTGGTCCCAATCATTATTCACCCCCATAACTTTTGAATTATTGGGTCTCAACAGCTCTCCAGCCAACTGTAAATTATAGGGCGGGTCCGCAAAAATCAGATCGACAGATTCCTCGGGCATCTGATTTAATACCTCTATGCAGTCACCCAATACGATCTTATCTTCTACAGATTCTAAATAGTTAACCATCTCTATCATCTTCTTGTTGAGAGTCGGCATAATTGCTTAAAGCAAATGTTGGGTCAAGTTTTGCGTGATTTTTTTGTTTGGACTCAATAGGTTACAGGTTTTATCAACAAGATATAGGGGATAACTTTTTGATAGTAACAACAAATTGAGGTCACAAATAGTTGGCAATTGGCTTGAAGGACCTTCTATGGTGGGCGGTTATCCCATTACGCTCGATAGCAACTAGATGCTCACGTGTGCCATAACCCGCATTCTTCTCCCACCCGTAACAAGGATACAGTTTTGAAAGCGAGGTCATAAATGCATCTCGTTTGCTTTTTGCGACTATTGAAGCTGCAGCGATAGAGAGAGATTTTTCATCGCCACGCACAATCGCCTTCGATGGAAAATCGAAACTTGGTACCTTATTACCATCAATTAAGATATAGTCTGGATCCAAAATAATCTGTTTGCGTAGGGAAAGAACCGCACGTTGCATCGCGATCATAGTGGCCTCGAGGATGTTCAGCTGATCTATTTCGCCGCTACTTGCCCAACCTATACCAATAATTGCTATGCCTTCAATCTGCTTACTTATTGTTGCACGTTTCTTTTGAGGTATTTTTTTTGAGTCATCTATCTTTGTCGACAAATCTAATGTGATTTTTTGTCTATCGACAAAAACAGCTGCGGCGGTTACTGGTCCCGCTAATGGGCCTCTCCCCACTTCGTCTACCCCTATGATTACTGCGCTGGATGGTAAACCAAGGCTTTCTTCTAGGCTGAAATCTGGCAAGTAAATATCTACCCTGAATATAAAAATCTACCACTTAATATGTAGAATTGATAATATTGCGTTGTAATGAGCAATAACACTATAAAAATGAGTTTATGACAAACAGCAAAACTCCCGCTGGTGATGATAATTGTCCCAAAGAACTAGATCAAAAACAAACTGGAATAAAATTATCCGTTATCATTCCAACCCTTAACTCTGGCTCAACATTAAACCAAACAATTGAGTCGCTTTCATCTGCAAAGCAAAGAGGGGTCGAAATTGAGATTATAGTAGTAGACGCGGGATCTACGGACGATACAAAACAGTTAGCTTTAGAGGCTAATGCTAAGTTTGTTACCAGTGACAGAGGCAGAGGAACCCAACTAAACAGAGGCGCTGAGCTAGCATCAGGAGACTGGTTCCTATTTCTACATGCAGATACAGTCTTGACCTCTGGTTGGGACGCCGCGTTTGTGGTTTTTACAAGCCACCCTTCAAACGCAGAACGTGGCGGGGTTTTTACATTTGCACTTGACACCAATGACATTAAAGCCCGGCTTGTTGAAAAAGCCGTCCGCTTCAGAAATAATTGGTTGGGACTTCCGTACGGAGATCAAGGGCTCATTATAAATAAGCACTTCTACAACTGTTTGGGCGGATATAAAAAATGGCCTATCATGGAAGATGTAGACTTAGTGCGTCGGATCGGTATGTCCCGAATGGTCTTGTTTGATGTTAAAGCCAGTACATCTGCAAAACGTTATCAAGAGGAGGGTTATACAAGCCGCATAGCCAGAAATTTTATCTGCTTGAGTTTATATTTTCTTAAAATACCTCCCGATAAAATCTATAAAATTTACGAAAAGCCCGCGCCATGAGGAATCTGGGGCACTTGATTATCTTTGTTAAGGAACCCAGGGTCGGTAAAGTAAAAACCAGACTAGCGGAAGACATTGGCCCAATAAATGCAACTTTTTGGTACCGCAGGCAGTTAGACCACTTATTAAATATTTTTAAACCTTCCTCAACATACACAAGGCATCTTTTTGTCACGCCCCACAGAGGCTTAAAATATTTTAGAACATATACGAAACAAGGGTGGAGGTTATGCCGCCAAAGCCCCGGTGACCTTGGAGAAAAAATGAAGAGCGCTTTTTTGTCAGTCGGTCACGGCCCTAGAGTACTAATAGGGAGCGATATTCCAGCTGTTTCTGCACAACACATCGAGCTTGCATTTAAGCAATTAAATTCTGTTGATGCAATTTTTGGTCCTGCACAAGATGGCGGATATTGGCTTATAGGACTTAGCCGGTTTGTGGTGCCTCCTAACCTAAAACACGTTCGTTGGTCATCTCAATATGCTCTTTCGGACACACTTAGCAAATTCGGCCCAAAAGTGCGCGTTAAGCTTATACAAACCTTAAAAGATGTGGATAGGGGCTCTGATCTTCAGACTTTAACTGCTTGACTATATGTTTCTAAATATCATTAGGAAAATAAAAAACCCTACTTAGGAAGCTCTCCCAAAAAGCTCGTGTTCTCTTAACCTTGGCATAATCTCGACAAAATTGCATGGCCTAAACCTTATATCTAATTGATACTGAAGAATCTCATCCCAAGCGTCCTTGCAAGCACCCGTTGAACCAGGAAGTGCAAATATATAAGTTCCTCCAGCAACACCGGCTAGTGCACGAGACTGAATAGTGGAAGTTCCAATTTTTTTGAAACTTAGCCACCTAAATAATTCGCCAAAACCCTCTATCTCTTTTTCAAAAATCTCCTTTAAAGCTTCGGGTGTCACATCCCTACCAGTTAATCCTGTTCCTCCAGTAGAAATAACCACGTCAATATGAGGATCCTCTATCCATTGCTTTACCTCCGTTTGAATCACCTCTATTTCATCTTTGACAATAGATCTAGCTACGACTCGGTGGCCATAACCTTCTATTCTTTCTTTGAGAAGATCACCAGATCTGTCACTTTCAACCGTTCTAGTATCCGAAACAGTTAATATCGCAATATTAATAGGGACAAAAGCGCGTGATTGATCAATTTCTGGCATTAGAAAACCCTTCCGTCTTTTTATTGGATACAGACTTATAATGCGGCCAATTACCCTCCGCTAGTTGTGTGAGCGACGGTGCGGGTTGATCTAATCTAAATCGGTAAATCCAAAGGCCAACAAAAACCTGCTCTATAAAATTTCGTGTCTCTGGAGAGGGTATAGATTCCATAAACATTAGCGGATCGTTCTGGTAATTGATCTTTAACTCCCATCGCCCTAACTTTCCAGGACCAGCGTTATACGCTGCTAATGTTTTAAATAAATTCCTCACTTTGTTTCCGTCATACATCAAGTGTGAGAGGTACTTGCTACCCAACTCAATATTTATCTTTGGATTGAAGAGCGCGTCACGGCCTTTGCCCCTTCTTAAACGTCGATCTCTTCCCATCTCAGCCGCAGTTCTTGGCATCAACTGCATCAGCCCTCTGGCCCCTCTACCACTCTTTGCCCTTAATTTAAATTGGCTCTCTTGGCGAACAATTGCATAAATTAATGCTGCATCAAAAACAACATCACTAGGTATTTTCCAAGCTGGGAGAGGATACAAACTTGTGTAATAGGATGGCAATCCTCTTTCTTTTAATAAACCGGCTATTCGCATTGCCAGTCCAGGTGAACCTGTTTTTTCGGCAAATACCATAAGACTTAAATGCTCATGACCGGGTATATCATGGTATAATCTTCTCAACTCTTCCTCAGCACTCTTGTATTTTGACAACTGAATAAGAGCTACCGCTCTTTTACCTTTTGAATAATTCAAAATATTTGATGCAAAATCAGTGTTTTTAAAATCGATGGTCATATCTAGTCCATTGGACATTCCCAGCGCTTTCCGCGCCAACATTCCATAAAAACTATCGGGAGTTTTAGCCGCCAACCTCAAATATTCATTTGCATTTTTTGGCTGCTGCATAATCATATGTGCCCTTGAGGCCCAGAAGGCTCCCGCAGCCCGCAAATCAGGACTGGCCTTCATATTCTCGCCTAATCGCTGGAAGAAGAAAGCCGCATCAGTAATCTGTCCCAACCGCCAAGCAGACAAACCTCCAACCCAAGTTGCTAGCGGTATAAAATGCCCAAATTCTTCAAATGTTTTCTTAGACAATCGCAATGCAAGTTTATCTTTACCAAAAATAAAGTACCCGTGGGCAATCTCAGCTCTTGCAACAGCTATTTCCACTGGGTCGAGTGTTTTCTGAAAAGACGCCGACGATAATTTTCTATAAGCGCCCGTTGGCCAACCTTTCCGGATTAATGATCTAATATTCCGTTTATACGCCTTTGCTTTTTTTCTCTTTGATATAGATCTTTTATTAATTCTAGCTGTCCAAGGTTCAACCGCAACTTCCGAAACGGTTCCACTCCCCCACAATCTTTGGCCAGAAGGCTTAGGTGGACTTTTCCAATTTGGGGGGCGACGGCGCAGTGCAAGCGAGTAAATCCTCTTAGCTTGTGGATGATCCGCGTACTTACGCATCCATTGCAGTAATTCTATGTATTTAGAACGGTATTTGGTTGGATGGAGATACTTTTGTGCATTGACATGCCCCATCAAAAGCGGGTTAGTTAGCTTGTCTATAAGGTGTTTAGCTGCTGTCCAATCTCCTTTTTCCTGAAGTTTAAAAATCTGTCCGTAAAGACGGAGATCTTTTTCTTCGAGTACGGGAGGTAACAGCCAATCCCTAGCGTTCCGCGTAATAACTTCCTTGCCGAGTGCTTGGATTTCAGCATCATTCTTGGTTGCAGCTACGCCGTGAGTTGGCGCTGTAACGAGACATATGAGGAGAAAAATTGCTGTGATAAAATGAAATATAGCTATCTCTTTTCCGCAGTCACCAAGTTTTTTAAATAATGAAAAGTAACCGTTCAAAGCAAACTGAACCCACAAGAAAGTCTACGCAAATATTAATAGCATGTATATTTCACCTATTCGATACCCAATTCCGTTAGCTTTCGCTTTATCTGGATCAAATCTCTCCATGCATTGGATTTTTGAGCTGGAGATCGCAATAAAAAAGCTGGATGGAAGGTAGGGATTGCCGGGATGATCATGTCACTCTCATCTGCGGCATACTCAAACCAACGTCCCCTCAACCGCATTATTCCCTCTTTTTTATCTAACAGTGATTTTGCAGCGATACCTCCCACTGGAATCAGTACTAACGGTTTTATAAGCTGGATGTGGCGCCTAATAAAAGGTAAGCACAAATCAATTTCTTTTGGTGTTGGTTGCCGATTTCCAGGGGGACGCCATGGAATTATATTGGAGATATATACAGACGATCGATCGAGTCCGATTGACAACAACATTTTATCTAATAATTTCCCGCTGACACCAACAAACGGTTTGCCCTGCCGGTCCTCATCAGCCCCTGGCGCCTCGCCCACTAACATCACCCTCGCATTTTCGCTACCGTCGGAGAAGACAAGATTGGTAGCAGTGTTTTTTAATGAGCAGCCCTCGTATTCCGACAAAGCTAACCGAAGTTCATCCAAACTAGTTATTTTGCTCAACATGTTTACCGAATTATCTAACCGACTGATATCTGGAGATTTGGCCCTTTTATTCTTCACGGGCTTGGATAACTCCGGCCTTTTTGTGGAAGCTGGTATATCTGCTGTTAACCTATTTACCGGATTCTCCAGGAGAACTTCGTTTATACCTGCGTCAACTTGCCACTCTTCGAATTGAGAAAGCGGTTTTCTGGGCTCATCGGCGTTTTTTTTTCGGTTTTCAATCATTGTAAATAAAAGCCTCGCTTGCCGTATTGCCAGCCCTGTATCATATTACATAGATCAAATAGTAGAAATACAAGAGGGAAACTGATGAGTCGTGAATCTATGGAATATGACGTGGTTATTGTTGGCGCAGGACCGTCAGGATTATCTACTGCGATAAAACTGCGTCAGCTCTGCTTAGAAAATCAGTGCGATATCAGTGTTTGCGTTCTAGAAAAAGGATCAGAAGTAGGAGCACATATTCTTTCAGGCGCCGTTTTAGAGCCAAGGGCACTCAACGAACTTTTCCCCGATTGGAAAGAAAGAGGCGCTCCTCTAAACACACCAGTCACAAGTGATCAATTCCTATTTTTAACTCAAAAAAATAGTTTCAAGCTACCCACACCACCACAAATGAATAATCATGGCAATTTTATCATTAGTCTAGGTAACTTGTGCCGCTGGTTAGCTGAACAAGCTGAAGCACTAGGGGTCGAAATATACCCTGGATTTGCCGCATCGGAAATATTATTCAATGAGGATGGATCTGTTAAGGGCGTAGCTACTGGTGATATGGGTCGCGGAAAAGATGGGACAGAAACTGAAAATTTTACGCCTGGTATAGAACTCCATGCCAAACAAACTATATTTTCTGAAGGAAGCAGAGGGTCGCTTACAAAGGTCCTTTTTGAAAGATTCAATTTAAGAAGTGACGCAGACCCACAAACATATGCAATTGGTATAAAAGAGCTATGGGAAGTTGAACCAGAAAAACATCAGGAGGGGCTTGCACTCCATAGCGTTGGGTGGCCTATCGATAGTTCAACGTACGGAGGATCTTTCATTTATCACCTAGAAGGTAATCAAGTATCCGTTGGTTACGTCATAGGTTTAGATTATAAAAATCCTCACCTGAGTCCCTTTGACGAGTTTCAGCGATTTAAGACACATCCGAAAATCAGACCTTTATTCGAAGGAGGGAGGAGGATTGCTTATGGAGCGAGGGCGTTGAATGAGGGTGGTTTTCAAAGTATTCCCAAACTAACTTTTCCCGGAGGCTTAATCGTGGGATGTGGAGCTGGTTTTCTTAATGTACCAAAAATTAAGGGAACCCATACGGCAATGAAGTCGGGGATGACGGCTGCTGAGGCAGTAGAGAACGCTTTTAGAACCCGTGGACTCGAGCGCGGTGCTGAAATTGACGATTATAAGGCTAGGTTAGAAAAAACTTGGCTGTGGGACGAGCTACATAAAGTCAGAAACATTAGGCCAGGGTTTAGGGCAGGGCTTATGCTTGGTCTAATCAATGCAGGTATAGATACGATTTTATTTAGAGGTAAGGCTCCATGGACGCTTCGAAATCACCACGATCATGAAACTTTACAGCTAGCAGCACACTGCCAAAAAATCGATTACCCTAAACCTGATGGGGTCGTAAGTTTTGATAAACCTTCATCTGTTTTTCTCTCCAACACGAACCATGAAGAAAATCAACCGGTGCACCTTAAGCTCAATAATTCCTCGGTACCAGTCAATTTCAACCTCCGCCTTTACGACGCACCCGAACAACGCTTTTGTCCAGCAGGAGTTTATGAAATTATTGCCGACGAGGAAGGAGAGAACCCTCAATTACAAATAAACGCGCAGAATTGTGTTCACTGCAAAACCTGCGATATAAAAGATGCTTCCCAAAATATCAATTGGGTCGTTCCAGAGGGTGGAGGGGGACCAAATTACCCAAATATGTAAAGAATTTTGCGATGGTAAACCAGTGGTTCCCAAGACAATTAAAACATATCTATCATCGCTGCGAAGCGCTCCTCTTTACTTCGTTCTCTTTTGCACACTTCTTGTCCTAAACTCGTGCACGTCAGAAAATAGTTTAGATACACGCGCAAACGTTCCTTCAACTTCAAATGCGGGCAATTATCTTAAGGGGAGAGTGGCATATAACAACCACGATCTAAATGATGCTACATCAAGCTTCAGAGACGCATTAAAAAAAAATCCCAATGAGAACTTACTATTGCGGCGAAGCTTCATCGCGGAATTAGAGGCTGGAAATTTGGATCACGCCATTGAGCTTGCCGAGCGTGCGGTGAAACAGCAAAAAACTTCGACGTTTATGCATCTTGTGATTGGTTTACGAGACACCAAACAAGAAAGCTGGGATAAAGCGCTTGAGAATTTTGCCAAAATGGAAACTACACAAGTTAATGAAATTTTAAAGCCCCTATTGCGTGGCTGGTCTTATCGTGGGAAGAAGGACCTTCTAAAAACTAAGCAAAATCTATTAAGCTTAAAGAAAAAGAGAGGTTTTTCGCTTCTTAGTCTTCTTCACACAGCACTTGCCCTTCAGGACCAAGAAAAGATACTTTTTATAGACAGGCTATTGGATGAAGCTATTGGAAGCGTAGAGGAAATCCCAAGTAGACTTGCCCTATCTGTTGCAAACTACTACCAGAAAACAGGTAGAAGAGATAAAGCTATCGACCTAATCGATAAAATAAAATCCAAAGATTTTGACTTGGAAATGTTGAAGCAAAGAATACGAAAAGTTAAAGGTCCTGGCCTTTCAGAAATATCCGTTCAGTCCCCACAAGATGGAATATCAGAAGCGCTATTCGATATAGCGAGCGCATTAAGAGACGATTATAATAACAATGCCGCGCTTATTTTTGTGCACCTTGCCAATTACATGCGCCCAAAGTTTTATTCCGCCCAGATACTTTTAGGGGAAATTCTTCAGGAACGAGGAAAATATCGAAAGGCTATAAAAGAATTTGAACAAATCCCAGCAGAATCAATGTTTTTTAAGATGGCGCAGTTACGGTTATCACAAACCCTAAGGCGACACGATAAGCCACATGCTGCAATCCGGGTTCTCGAGCGGCTTCAGCAACGGCAACCAAAAAATGCCGAGATTTTCACAAGGCTTGGCGACATATACCGATCCCAAAAAAATTGGGATGGAGCAATTTCTGCTTACAATAGAGCTATAAATCTTACGAATAAAGATGCCAAGTCAGACTGGACTTTATACTACAGCAGAGGTGTTGCGCTCGAGCAATCTGGGCGGTGGGATATGGCTGAAACAGATTTCATGAAAGCTCTTAAACTTGCCCCCAATCAGCCCTTTATAATGAACTACCTTGGATACGCCTGGACAGAACAAGGTATAAATTTGAAAAAAGCAGAACAACTTATCCGAAAAGCAGTCAGTTTGCGACCAAAAGATGGTTATATAACAGATAGTCTTGGCTGGGTTTTGTATCAGACTTCTAGATTCGATGAAGCCGTTCCTATTTTAGAACGCGCAGTGCGACTTCGCCCAAATGACGCAACAATTACCGATCACCTCGGAGATGCATACTGGAAAGTTCAACGTAGACTAGAAGCTACTTATCAGTGGAAACGAGCGATTAAAATGCACCCTGATGCCGAACTAAAGGAAAAAATACAGCGAAAACTAATTTTTGGCTTAGACTAGATAATTCTTATACTGAAACATCACAAACTGGCGGTACGTTTTGCTTTCATCCTTGGCTTTCGCGAAAATAAACTTGCTTTTGAAGGTGACTGGCCGTCGCAAGGATGGCTACCATCTTCTCGACAGTTTGGTGGGTTTTTGCGAATTTGGCGATCGCTTGGAGATTTCTTCAAATGAAACCCGAGACGAGATCATTACGGAAGGTACGTTCGGGAGAGAAATTGGCGACAACAATATTATTAGAAAAACATTAGAAAAATTTCGAGAAAAGACCCAATGGGAGCAGCCTGTTAGAATACGCTTGGAAAAAGAAATTCCCATCGGAGCTGGGCTAGGTGGCGGCTCTTCCAATGCAGCAACAACGCTAAGGTTATTAACACAAATTCCAAACAGTCCTTCCCTAACTGGAAAAGAACTTTTCAAAATAGCTTTAGATTTAGGTGCGGACGTACCAGTATGCCTCCAAGGAAAAACAGGTAGAATGCAGGGAATTGGAGAGCGACTGAATATTCTTCAACCGTTTCCTAAACTCCCTATTGTATTAGTAAACCCTAATCGCAAGCTAGAAACTAAAAATGTTTTTGGAGCGTTCCAGGGAAATTACTCGAAGCCAATAGATAGTTGCCTGGTGGAAAAGTCGTGGACCCAAGAGAAACTAGAAAATTTACTAGCATCAAAAAAACAAAACGACCTCCACGAAGCAGCTGTTTCGCTTGTCCCAGAAATCGCCGAGGTTTTGGAACTATTACGGAAACTGCCCGGAATAATAGGCGTTGGCATGTCAGGTAGCGGGGCAACATGTTTTGCTATTTTTAAGCAGGGTAACCCATGCAAAGTAAATGAAGCATTAAGAAGGCTCAACGAGACAACCTGGTGGCATAAGCTAACTTATTTGAAGCCTTAAAGGTGCATAAGTATATAACTAATTCAATCAAGAAAAGAAATCTGGCAGCCTCACTATCGTAACAATTAAATCCTGATAAAAAGTAGACTAGTTTATCGAGTAGTTATTTCTTATTTTCTGAAAACCCTAAGGATTTAATGAGCCTTACTTTATCAAGACTTTTCGATCCGCTGCCTTCCACTTCAGATAGTATTATCAAAATTTTAGCAGCCTGTCCCAAGCCTTGCTGCGCTGCTTTTGAAAACCATAAATTGGCTTCTTTCAAGTTTACTGACGTACCGATACCTTTAAGAAAAAAGACCCCAAGATTATACTGCGCTTTTGCATAGTTATTTTCCGCGGCTGCATAATACCAAAGCAAAGCAGTCGACTTGTTTTCTTTGACGCCCAGCCCTTTATCATAGAGAACGCCCATGCTGTATTGTGCCGGCGGAAATGCTTTAATGGCCGCTAAATTAAACCAATTTAATGCCCGGTTAATATCTCTCTTTTTTGAAGAGGCTAGGCTCATTAATCCTAAATGGTATTGAGCTTTTGGATCCCCTTTATTTGCATTCTTCAGCAGGTCCGGGTCCTTAAGATTTTTTTCGGAAGACACACGTTTTTTGCTTGTCTCAACATAACCTCCGTGTGCACTGAAGGTTTGTTGCTTAGAGATAAATTGAGATTCACTTTCTTTTTTTTTTTTGATTCTGGGTAAGTGCTAGCTACTTCTAAGTTGGGAATTAGTTTTTGAGTAGTTCTACTATTCAAATACTCATTAGATTGTCCTATTTGGGCAGCCCCAGCGCCCGCAGAGAATACTCCTTTGCCAGACCCCCTATCACTCTCAATAGTTTCGGAAGATACTTTTGGGTCATCTTTTAATCCTATGAACTTAAGGATTGTTTTTGTAACTATATGATCAACTTCATCATAAGCATCTTCAACCGTCTTAAAGATAGAGCTCATATTCACGAGCATGGCATCGCTATATTTATAAAAGAAGATCTTATAATGCGTCGGAAAAATGAACGCTGTAACACTTATCATGCCACCCAAGAAAACCAGAAATGGTAGGATTAGCAACCATTTATTGAGTGGCTTTGTTTTAACTCCTTCCGATGTCGTCGTTGCATTTAGCTCAACTAATTTTTCTTTATCTAGTGTGGAAACTTCTTCGGAATAATCGAATTCCTCGTGATCAGAAAAAAGTTCTTCTCCGGATTGTTCAAGGTCAAAGGTGGGGGGGACAGGAGCCGGCCGCTCGTGAGCAATATAGCTTTCCTTGTTTATGTCATCGTCATTAGCTATTTCTTCATTTACAAGTTCTTCTCCAATATCCTCGATCGGGGCCTCATTCTGGTATGACTTTTGCGGCTTTGATTTTAATGCCTCAGCCGCGACCAGTCGTAACGCGAGTTCATTAAGTCCAAAAATTATAGGACGTAATTCTTTTTCGAGACGGCTATCATATTCTTCTAAAGCCTTCGAGATGCCTCGAACATCAACATCTTTTCGCGTGGGAAACTCTTTTGATTCATAAGCATTTTGCTCTTCCGAGTTTGGTAAATTGCTATTGTTTCGTGAAACCTGCGCCTGCTGCTCCAAAATAATTTTGTTGATCCACGTTCCTATCGGAAGTCTAGCTTCTTTTGCTTTCTGTCTTGCGATCTTTCGGGTTTCATCGTCGATACCCTTGACGCTCCATGGGGTTAATGCCTCGTTCATTCATCTTCCAAATATCAACTACTTTAGGTAGCTTATTTATAAAGAAATTAGCAAAACGTTAATATTCAAACGCCAAACATATTTCATACTTTATGATCTATCAAACCTTAATGAAAATCCTACCGTAACCTAGACTTGCATCAACGTTCTATCTCGTTGCGACTTTCCAAAGCTTCTAATCTTAAGGACAG
>Ga0160423_10000481_pt1 | contig 32577 bp, 28 predicted proteins | sample CRUFie14St8metaG_FD_108191 | JGI IMG/M metagenome (GOLD analysis project Ga0160423, IMG submission 108191) | Marine microbial communities from the Costa Rica Dome - CRUD Field 142mm St8 metaG | ecosystem: Environmental > Aquatic > Marine > Oceanic > Photic zone | place: Costa Rica: the Eastern...
ACAACAGAAACCTCTTCATTAGTTTCAAGCAACCAAATATAATTATCAGTGTATGCCTTTAATGGTTTAATATTAATCACATGCAAATTTTACAACTAACGAGATGAAAACTGTAATTATTTACACTGATGGAGCTTGCAGAGGTAATCCTGGACCAGGAGGTTGGGGAGTGCTTATTGAGTATGGTGAATCAAGTAAACAGCTTTATGGAGGAGATATTTCCACAACTAATAATAAGATGGAGCTAAAAGCAGCCATAATGGCTTTGAAAGAAATTATAGAACCTTGTGAAATTATTCTTTATACAGATTCAAAATATGTTCTTCAGGGCATAGAAGAGTGGATACATAACTGGAAAAAAAGAGGGTGGATAGGCGCTAATAAGAAACCAGTAAAAAATATTGAACTTTGGAAAGAATTAGATGAACTTAGAGATGAACATAATATAAAATGGAACTGGGTTAAAGGTCATTCTGGTGATCCAGGCAATGAAACAGCTGATATGCTAGCAAATAGAGGTATAGACGAACTTTAAAATGGAAAAAAGACATATAGTTCTTGATACAGAAACTACTGGCTTAGATGTCGAAAAAGGACATAGAATTATTGAGATAGGTGGAGTTGTTATGAATGGTAGAAAAAAAACCTCCGAAACATTCCATGTATATATAAATCCACAAAGAGAAATCGATAAAGAAGCTCAAGAAGTTCATGGTATTTCTTATGATGACCTCAAAGATAAACCTCTTTTTTCTGAGATCGCAGAGGATCTTTTAGAATTTATTGACGGTTCAACATTGGTAATTCATAACGCTGATTTTGATATTGGTTTTTTAGATGCTGAATTTAAAATAGCATCGTCAACTTATCCATCAATATCTGAGATTTGTGACGTTAAAGACACACTAGCAATTGCAAGAAATAAGTTTCCAGGACAGAGGAACTCTCTTGATGCGCTTTCAAAACGTTTTGATATTAATGGTTATGATAGAAGTTATCATGGCGCATTACTCGATGCCAACATACTAGCTGATGTTTATTCAAATCTTACAGGTGGTCAAAGTAAAATTAATTTTGCAAATGAGTTTGATGCAGATCTTCAAGAGGAAAATAAAAAACAAACAAGAAATTTTTCAAATGATATCGAAATTACTAAGATTATTACTTCTGAAGAAGATCAAATCCTGCACTCTAAAAGACTTGAAGAGATTGAAAAAAAGACTGGCAAGAAAACATTATGGAATTCATAAATGAAGGTAACTAGATTTGCTCCAAGTCCTACAGGCAATCTTCATATAGGAGGAGTTAGAACCGCTTTATTTAATTATGTTTTTTCAAAGCAATCTGGTGGTTTATTCTTAATAAGAGTTGAGGATACTGACAGAGAAAGATCAAAAAAAGAATATGAAGCAGATATAATAAGTGGATTAGAATGGCTTGGTATATCTCCCGATAAAGCACCTATAAGACAATCAGAGAGATCAGATATTTATCAAAAAGCTGCTGAAAAGCTTATTGATTCTGGAAATGCCTATTGGTGCGATTGTTCTCAAGAAGATTTAGAAGAAATGCGTAAAAAGCAGACCGCTGCTGGTAAAAAGCCAATGTATGACGGAAGAAGTAGAGACATAGGCCTAAAAAGATCAGATAAAACTGTTCTTAGATTAGCAACACCACTTGAGGGAGAAACGATAGTAAATGATTTAATACGTGGCGAAATAAACTTCAAAAATAGTGAATTAGATGATCTAATTCTATTGAGAAGTGATGGTACCCCAACATACCATTTTTGCAATGTTGTCGATGATTTTGATCAGGGCGTAACCACGGTAATCCGAGGGGAAGACCATATTAGTAATACACCAAGACAAATTCATATCCAGAAAGCACTTGGCTATCCAGATCTTGAGTATGCACACTTACCTTTGGTGCTAGGCGAAGATAAAAAAAGACTTTCCAAAAGGCATGCTGCAACAAGTTTAAACGCCTATAAAGAAATGGGATTTACAAAAGAAACAATTATAAATGCCTTAGCATTGCTTGGTTGGTCAACTGAACATGAAATTTTTTCAATTGATGAATTGATAGAATCATTCAAGCTAGAAAATGTTCAAAAAGCTGCAGCAATATTTGATCTTAAAAGATTTAACTGGGTTAGTTCCCAGCAATTAGCAAAACTAGACGAAAATAGTTTTTTTGAAGTAATTAGACCATTTATGGAAGATGAAGAAGTCAATGAAGATTCTCCAAATTATAGGAAGATTCTTCTTGCAATGAGAACTTCAAAAACAAATTTAAAAGATATAGCTCACGCAACAAGACCATTCTTTTTTGAGTTAGATGGCTACGACGAGAAGGGCGTTAAGAAGTTTCTCAATGAATCTCTTGAAACACTTAGCTTTGCATTAGAAGTACTTTCAAAAGTGACTGAATGGAATGAAACAGAGCTAGATATGGCATTAATAAAAGTTCGAGATTATTTTAATCTTCCTACTCCTAGGGTAAATCAACCAATGAGAATAGCCCTTGTTGGTTCAACAGTCTCGCCATCTTTAGGCTTAACACTAGAGCTATTCGGCAAAGAAAAGTCATTAGAAAGGATACAGAAAGCAATAGATTTTATTAATTAGATTTTTCTATTGAAACTCCAGCATTAGGTCTTCTTAGGTCAGCAAAACCATAATTGATTCCATCAATGATCTGAATTGATTGAGTGCTGCCGATAGTGTCAGATAATTTTAGTTGATGGCCAATTCTATCTAAAAGGTTTAAATTATCTTGACTGACAGTTGATTCAAAATCGAGGCCATTATAAGGCCAATCTTTATGTATTCTGGGGAGCATAGTCGCATCACCTACATGCAAATTAAAATCTATTACACCTGTTACCAGTCTGAGATTCGCAGCAGGTATTTGAGATCCACCAGGCGATCCAGTAATTAAAGACAGCTCACCTTTCTTATTGAATATCATAACAGGATGCATTGTACTCATAGGTCTTTTACCTGGTTCAAACTTATTCCCAGGACTTGAAGCTCTACTTATGGAAGATGCATCACCATACTTATATGCAAAATTTCTCATTTGATTATTCATTAAAATTCCTGTCCCTGGAATCGTTACTCCTGAACCAAATGAATATCCTAAGGTGTATGTATTTGAAACAGCATTTCCATATCTATCTATAACAGAATAGTGAGTGGTATCTTTACTCTCTTCAATATGTATAAACTTTTGAATTGAAGACGCCTTTGATGCTTTGTCAAAACTAATATTCTTAGCTAATAATTTAGCTCTGTCTTTAGATATTAGTCCCTCAGTTGGCACGTCATAATAGTCAGGATCTCCAACATGATGAGACCTATTGTTATGTCCTCGTCTCAATGCCTCAGCAAGAAGATGATAAGTAAGAGATGAATCTTTTCTATATTTTCCAAGATTATAATAACTTAGTATATTTAGAGCAGTTAGGAATGTTATACCTCCTCCTGATGGAGCCCCTTGAGTATATACACTATATCCACGATAGTTTACTCCAATTGGATCTCTAAATTTTGAGCTATACTGTTTTAGATCATTTCTATCAATAAAACCGTCATTATCTTTCATGGACGATTGAATTTTTTCAGCAACCCACCCGCCATAAAATCCATTCTTACCTTCTTCGGAAATTACCTCAAAGGTTTTTGCTAAATCTGGCCTTTTCATTAAAGATCCAATTGCAAGCGGCTCATTATTTTTGAAATAAATCCTTTTTGACTCTGAGTCTTGCCTCAGTTGATCAGAACTATCAATAGCATTATGCAAATCATATGAAACTATAATTCCTTTCTTAGCCTGATCTATCACAGGAAGAAGAACTTCCTTAAGAGAAAGCTTTCCAAATTTTTCGTGAGCTTCTAATAGACCATAAACTGTTCCAGGCACTGCGGACGCCATATAACCATATTTAATTGAATCGTAATCATTATCTTGAATCTGAGTTGGTGATTTTGAGCCAAAGATATCTTGTAAGTTTGAGTTTAAAGAAGATGAACTCCTATAATCAATAGAGAAGAGTTCATCTTTATCTTTGATATAAATTAACATGAATCCTCCTCCGCCAATATTTCCGGCTCTTGGAAGAGTTATTGCTAGCGAAAATCCAACAGCAACTGCAGCATCAACAGCATTTCCTCCAGCTGATAATATTGCTGCTCCTAACTCAGACGATTCAACATTTTGAGAAACTACCATACCATTATTTGAAACCTTGGGATGGAAGGGCGAAGCATAATCTAAGTATTCATTTGACTGAGTCCCTTGAAAAGAAACAGATAAAAGAAAAAGACTTAATTTAGTAAATTTCATTAAAAAATAATTTTTGCAAAATAATATGCAAAAACTGTGACAATGAATATTCCTGCAATATTAATTAAAAAGCCAGCTCTCATCATGTCAATAATTTTGAATTTATTAGCTCCGTAGACAATTGCATTTGGTGGGGTGGCTACAGGTAGCATGAAAGCACAGCTAGCCGCAAGAACAACAGGAACAGTTAAAACTTCTGGAGTAACCCCAACTGCAACTGCTACTGCACCGAATACTGGAAGAAAGGTTGAAGTTGTTGCAACATTGCTTGTAACTTCTGTTAAAAATATTATCAAAGCGGCAACAGCCATTACAAGAATAATTAGGGGAACTGTTTTTAGAGCAACTAAACTTTGCCCAATCCATAATCCAAGACCAGTATTATTGATTTGGACTCCTAAAGATAATCCTCCACCAAAAAGAAGTAAGAGACCCCATGGAAGTTTACTTGATTGTTCCCATGAGAGAAGTTCTCCATTTCGATTACTTGATGGAATAATAAATAACAAAATTGCAACAATAATTGCTATTCCAGCATCACTCAAACCTGTTATATAGTTATCAATTAAACTCCTAAACATCCATAAGCTTGCAGCAATAGCGAAAACTATACCAACTCTTAATTCATCTTTAGATACAGGACCCATGTCATAAAGCATCTTCGAGAGTGTATTTTTTGTCTCATTTGATGAAGAAAAATTAACTGGATACACAATTTTTGTAAGAATAAGCCATGCTAAAATGAGCATACAAAAAGAGACAGGTACACCTAATTTCATCCAATCGATCATAGAAATTTCAAGTTTATAAACTTCTTCCATAAAAGAGCTGAAAACAATATTTGGGGCTGTGCCAACGAGCGTTGACATCCCTCCAATAGTGGCGGCATATGCAATCGACAGAAGCAATGCCTTATCAAAATTACTTTTATCTTTTTCTGTGATATTTGGAACAGTTTTTGCAACCACTGAACAAATAGCAAGGCCAATTGGAAGTAACATCAATGTTGTTGATGTATTCATTACCCACATGCTTATTAGCGCAGAAACAAGCATAAATCCTCCAATAAGCTTTGGTCCATCAGAACCAAGTTTTTTAATCATTATCAAAGCCATACGCTTATGAAGACCAGATCTTTCTATTGACAAAGCAATCAAAAAACCACCTAAAAATAAATAAATATTTTTATTGGCATAAGGTAGAGCAGCGGCTTCTATTGAAGTAATTCCTAAAATTGGAAATAAAGCCAGAGGCAATAAAGAAGTTACTGGAATAGGTATTGCTTCTGTTGCCCACCATGAAACCATAAGAAGAGCTACAGCTGCAACAAGCCAGGCATCAAGTGTTAATCCAGAGGGTATTGGAATAATTAAGATTCCAAAAAAAAGAAACAGGCCTATCCAGAAACCTCTTTTTTTAATTGCCATAATTCTATTATAGGATAAAAAAAGGGAGCATAAAGCTCCCTTTTAATTTACAAAATATCTTTAAAATCTTTTGTACAATTCGAATGAATAGCTTCTACCGTAGTCGCTATGCACGTCAGCTACATAACCAAATGTTTGCTCATCAGCTAAAGGAGCTCTTACATCTTCAAGGTTTCTAATCGAACCTCTTAGTCTCCAACCGCCATTAAACTTATAACCTATGGTTAAGTTAAGAGTAAGCATAGAATCAACAGTCCAAGGCTTCCCACAAAAACCACCTTCGTCGTCTGGTGTTCCCGAGCATACATAATTTCCAGCTGAGTCTTTAGCAGTAGGCATGACTGAATTTTCAACAAAGCTTCCAACTTTAGATCCTGATAGTAATGCATCCCATTGTTTGTGTTTCCATGAAAGACGCATACTATCCTTAGTTTCAGGATAAGCTCTTTTATCAAAGGTTCCAACTAAATCACCATACCCAGCTGATGCAATTAGCCCATCAAGCTCTCCACCAGGCTGACCTGCAGCAATAACTTCAGCTAAAACTCCTCCTGCTTCTTGAGTAAATTCGTCAAATTTCACTCGCATAAATTTAGCAGTGAACGAACCATACGCAGTCTCAACGCCATACTGCACAACGTAATCTGTTCCTTTGATGGTTCTATCATCGAGATTTAAATATGTATCATTTACCTGTTGAACTTGGCCAACTTTACATAAAATTGTGTCATCCCATGCACCTGTGTAAGTTGATGATGCTACATCGTCATCTGAAGTGTCATCATAATCATATCTTATGACATTAGGGTTACCAGTACATTCAGAAGGTCCACCTCTCAGTCTGAGTAAAGTGTCATATAGAATATGATTTCTCTCACCAAAAAGACCAACAGTATTTTCCTGGGCAATCTCCCATTTATCAACAGTAAAAACAAGATTATCTGTAGGGGTTAAAACAAAACCGATGGATGTATTTGTTGATTCCTCAGCCTCAAGATCAAGATTACCTTTAGCTATTCTTTGCATAGAATAATTAGGATATGTTTGTTGATCATTTTCATCATCATCATCACTGTTTAAGGCATCGTAGTGATCCTGCAATGCTTTGGTTAATAAAGCATCTTCTTGTGAAACACTTCGAACAACTAAACCCTCATTAACAATGATTAAGTTAGGTGCTTTGTGGGACGTATTCACAGATGCTCTGAGTTTAAAATATGCATTTGGCTCATAACCTAGAGCAAATTTACCTACAACATTTCCACCATAGTCATCTGCATCTTCAGCTCGAACTGCCAGCTGCGAATAAAGATTTTCTGCAAGCGGTATCTGCATTTCTGCAAATAAGGAGCTTACTGTTCTCTCGCCATAAGTATTAGGGGAGGGGCTACTATTTGATATGTTAGAAATGTAAGGGAATGTGGATTGATTTAATGCCTCTGGAACAGTGGAATAGACTACAGTTCCGTCAACCTGAGGATCTCTTAAATCTTCATGTGATTCATACCTTACTTCAGCACCAACAAGAAGTCCTACATCTCCTGCAGGGAGAGAAAAAATATTCGGATTTGACATTTTAAAATCAATCATCATCAATTCAGTATAATTATTTCTATAAATCGATGTTAAGACCTGCTCCTCATTACATGGTGCAATGCCAGCACAGAATGGATTATATGCGCTTGGTGTATCGTCAGCCAATGCAGCATCTAGTAAATCTAAAGCAACTCTTCCATGATTATCCATTTCAGAACTAGCCTCTGAGATTACGACACCTGAATCCCAATCCCAATCATTAAATGTGCCTCTAAAGCCTTGAACAATTCTCCAAGTTTCTCTAGCAGCATCATAACTTCTTGGAGTTTGGAATCTATGATATCTAACCCAAAAATAATCCGCCTCATTTTCAATAAAGTAATTTGGTGAACCATCTGAATCAGCATTCTGTTCCCAATCATAAATTGATGAACCACCAGCAGCACTGTATGATCCAGCACCTCTTCTGAATTGATTAGCCCAATAATTAGTTCCAGGGACTAAGAACGGTTGTGTACCAGCACCATTTTTTGCACCTGATCCAAGACCTAAATGAGCACTGGGATATAAAACACGATTAATGTCTGATTTGTAGTAACTAATCTCGGAATAGGCTTCAATTCCATTAGCAAGTTCACTATTGACAAAAACCACTAAATTGTTCCTCATTAGTGGTCCTCGTTTATCGTAAGTATCTCCATAGTTTGCTCTTTCAACAACTGAGCCAGAGTCATACATACAAAAGACATTTTCATAACCTGGCATATAGTAAAAACCATTCCTTGACCAGTTAATTGTATTTCCAGATTTTTGACTTACGAAACTATATGATCCATCGCATCTTGAATTTGAAGCTGGATAAAGAGTATGAATATTTCCTCTATTACTTGAGGAACCAGTACCCGAGTAAAACTGAGCCCAAACACTTCTAGGATTTCCGTTTCTAAAGGTATCTGTATTATAAGCTCCCAATCCACCTTCATCGGGATCAGGAAGTAATACTCTAAGATCATCGTTAGACCATTTGGGATCTTCAATTGCTCTTATGCGCTCTCTATCATATCTATCAAAATATACTGACACATTGGTACCATTATCAAAGTCCTTACCCCACTGAATACTTACTTTATTATCTTTGGCATCAAAACTGTCATACCAATTAGTTCTTAATCGAACTCTAGCGCCGTCTATATCATCTTGTAAAACAGTATTTATTACACCAGAAACTGCATCTGCTCCATAAATAGCTGCAGCGCCATCTCTTAAAATTTCAACTCTCTCAGCACCATAAACAGGAATTGTATTTGAATTAACACTATTAACAGGAACATAACTCCCACCAACCCATTCGGTAGTATAACCTGGAGATTGAATTAATCGTCTGCCGTTGAGAAGAGTAACAGTATTACCTGTTCCAATATTTCTTAAATCAAGAGAGCCTACATCTCCTCTAGAGGCGTTATAACCTCCACTAAAATCAGTCTGATTAAAATTATTATTACCATTTTCAGCTAATTCTTGAAAAAGTTCTTCACCTGATTCGATGGCTAAACTTTCTATATCTTCTGCTGTAATAACAGAAACTGGCAAAGCACCTGTTATTTTAGCACCTTTAATTTGTGATCCAACAACTACTACTTCTTCAACTTCAGCTGTTTCATCCTGAGCAAAAATAAATGTCAAAGGTAGTATTAAAAGAACAGAAAATGCTTTTAGTTTATTCATAATTTCCCCTTTATTTAAAAAAATTATGTAAACATTAACATTTTTAACAAAAATTTTTCAAGAGATAAGAGCTTTTAATTTTCCATCAAAAAACTCAACTTTTTTGTCTATACAATCATTTTTCTTAAAAAACTCGATATGATCTTCATTATGAGAGGATATTATTCCTCTGCATCCATATTCATCATCTATGTAAATTACTAATTTTCTTGCTTCATTTTCTTTAAAAAATGTAAAACCAACAATTCTTCCTATGCCACTTAATCGTGTCGAAACCGGGAGAGCTTTTTCAATAGTTGCAGCTTCCTTAGTAACATCTACGTGTTTAAAATCTTCTTTGTAATTATTTGACCAGATACAAAAAGATTGTTTTGTCATCATTCCTGAGACGCCGGTTATCAATCCATTTTTTATGATCTTTTTTCGAATTTGTTTGATCATTTCAACCGAGGAGTGAAGAACATAGCTGTTAAGCGGACCTCCAGCAAAAGCCATTGAACCAGTGAGGGTTTGAATTTCATCTTTTTTAATATGTAGGGCATTTGAAAACATCTGAACAGCAGATGGAAAACAGCTATATAAGTCATACGCATCCAATTTAATATTATTTTTTTTTACTTCTTTTAATATAACTTCAGCTGCTAAAGAAAGGCCAAAAGACTCATGAAGTTTAGGTCTTTGTTGAAGAGAAATCATATGATTATTCTCACTAGATATTAGTGGATAAGCTCTATTGATTTTAGGAATCTCTAAATGGTCAGCTAATTTTTCACTACAAATAATTATTGCAGCGCTTTGATTAACATTCCATGAAGTACAATGAAATTTGTTGTAAGGATATGACATCATTTTATTTTCTTTTGATGTTTTTAAAATTACTTCTTTTGCAATTGGCTCCTCAAGCCAACTGTCTACTCTTTTTGCAGCAATTTTAGAAAAATTTTCATACATCTCGCTAAGCCTTTCAGCATGATTATCAATATCTTCATTCATCATATTTCTGAGAGCTGTCTCTATTACAGAATAATATCCAACGGCCATTAAACCGAGCTGTTCAACTTCTTCGCGTGTATATAAGTCTTCATCAGCTTTAATATAAAAATCTGGATTTTCTTCAAGTTTTGTCTCTATAAATTCTTTATTTTCAAGAATTGCTTTTATTTTTTTGTATCTAGATTCACCTCCAACTATCAAGGATGCTTTGATTTCATCATTTTGTATTTTAATGCATGCTTCATTGATTAAATTTTGTTGGAGGACTCCAATTTTTGTGACATAAGTTTTAAGATTTGGATTAAAACTATTCTTCCTCGCTATCCACCTACCTGGATCTCTATAACTCCAAAATCCCTTGGGTACTCTTATTTCATCTATATAATTAATTATTTTTAGATTACTGGTATCTTCAACAGCCTGCATTGCAGCTTTTTCCATCAAAACCAATGACTCATCAAGTTCATTAAATTCACCCTTTTGTTGTAATGAAGAAATACCAATTACAACAGGTCTATTTTGCATAATTTTAATGAATTAATCTTCTAGAGGAATTTTAGACATAGCTGATGTATTAAATCCAGCGTCCACATAAGTAATTTCACCAGTAATCCCGCTTGCAAGGTCGGAACAAAGGAAAGCTGCAACATTTCCTACTTCTTCAGTTGTTATCGTTCTTCCAAGAGGAGCTCTGTCAGCATACTCATTCAGCATTGATCTAAAGTTTTTTACTCCTGAGGCAGCAAGAGTTTTTATAGGCCCAGCAGAAATTGCATTCACCCTTATATTTTTTTTACCTAGTGAAGCTGCAAGGAATCTTGTATTTGCCTCGAGGCTTGCTTTTGCTAATCCCATGACATTGTAATTAGGGAGAGATTGGACTGCTCCTAGATAGGTGAGAGTGAGCAATGCAGAATTTTCATTTAGTATCGGCAAAGCTTCTTTTGCCAATGCAGTAAAGCTATAAGAGCTTATCTCATGAGCAATCTTAAAACCCTCTCTGGTAGTTGATTCTGTAAAGTCACCCATAAGCTGATCCGAAGGCGCAAATCCAATTGAGTGAACTATTCCATCCAGAGAACCCCATTTTGTTTTTATTTCTTGAAAAGCATCATAAATTGACTCATCAGAACTTACATCACACTCAATAAGAGTATCTATCTCTAGCTCCTCTGCAATTGAAGACACTTTCCTTAACAACCTTTTATTCTGATAAGTAATGGCTAGGGAGGCCCCAAACCTTTTCATGACCTTTGCAATACCAGTAGCTATAGAAAATTTATTAGCTATTCCAGTAATTAAAATTTTTTTATTATCTAACATTTTTCTAACAGTCCAATGTAATTATAGGTTAATAAAAGAGCTGCTAAAAAATTTTTTACAATTATCTATTGAATATTAGAACTTAATAATGTCTAATACTGAGCTTCATTTTGAATCATTTTATAATTTAATAATATGTTAACAAAAGCAAAACTTCTCAGAATGCCTGCTAAAAAATATATGGCAAAAGAACAATTAGAATTTTTTAAGGCTCAACTTGATGAACAAAAACAAGAGGCATTAAGCGAAATAGAAGATGCAAGGCAAAGGCTAAGAGTTCCTCCTGAATGTAAAGATGAAGCTGACAGAGCATCTTTTGAAATGGATTCTCAACTTTATTTGCGAATTGTTGACAGGAAATCAAAACTTGTCAGGAAAATTGATTTTGCACTAAGAAGAATTAAATCTGGTGAGTATGGTTATTGTATGGAAACTGGAGAGCCTATCGGTATTGAAAGATTGATTATACGTCCAACAGCTGAATTTTGTGCTGACATAAAATTTATCAATGATGATCAAGAAAAACACTTTGCAGAGTAAAGACTGATCAAAACAATTTGATTCAATATAATATTTCAATGAAATCAGTTGCCTTTTGGTTGTTACTAACCATTTTAATTTTTAATACGTCCCATATTTTTTCAGAATATAAAAACACTAATGGAAAACCAATTGAAAAGTCTTTTAAGGATTTATTAGATTGGTCCACAAATGGCGTTAATACAAAAATTGATTTAATTGAACTTTCAGATGAGTGGAAAGAATTAAATTTAGAAACAGATAACAATTTCGCAATTTGGATTGGACACTCAACATTCCTAATTAAAAAAAATGGCTTTACAATATTAACTGATCCAATTTTCTCTGAAAGAGCATCACCATTTAAGAACATAGGACCAAAAAGATTAATACCTCCAGCAATTCCTATTGATGACTTACCAAATATTGACCTAGTAACTGTAAGTCATAATCACTATGATCATATGGATACGGTAACCCTAAAAAAAATCTACGTAAATAATCCTAATGCTATTTTTTTAGTTCCAGCTGGAGATAAGAGACTTTTACAAAAAAAAGGAATAAAAAATATCTTTGAGTATGAATGGTGGGATGGATACAAACTAAAAAATCTCGAAATAATTTTTACCCCAGTTCAGCATTGGTCAAAAAGAGGACTCTTTGATAGAAACAAAAGTTTATGGGGTGGATGGTTTTTTAAATTTGAAGATTTTTCTATTTTCCATGCCGGCGATACAGGATATTCAAATGACTTCAAGGAAACTAGATCAAGACTGGGCTCACCAAAGTATGCTTTTATTCCAATAGGAGCATATGATCCCGAGTGGTTTATGGCGGAAAGTCACGTTAATCCAGAAGATGCTGTTCAAATAATGCTTGATTTGGCTGCTGAAAATAGTTTTGGAATGCACTGGGCAACGTTTAATCTCACTGATGAGGATACGTTGGAGCCAAAAGAAAGGTTAGATAAGGCAATCAGTAATAAAAATATGGATAATTTTATTGCTCCTAGACCAGGTTCGGTTATAAATTTAGATTGAATAAAGATTTACTTCAAAATTATACTTAGGTAATATCAAGAACTTCTAGGGGCCATAGCTCAGCTGGGAGAGCGCAACGCTGGCAGCGTTGAGGTCAGGGGTTCGATCCCCCTTGGCTCCACCAATTGTTTTTAAAATGAAAAAATCAATATCATTAATAGGCATGGCTGGAGCAGGCAAATCATCAATTGGGAAAAAGCTAGCAAATTATCTTAAATTTGATCTCATTGATAGCGATAAATTAATTGAGGCACATCAGAAAAAATCACTTCAAGAAGTTCTTATTGAGAATGGCATTCAAGAATTTAAAAAAATTGAAGAAGCGGCAATTTTATCGGTTGAGTTCAATCAAACCATATTAGCAACGGGCGGCAGTGCAATTTTTAGTAAAAAAGCAATGAATTTTATTAAAAGTAACTCATCAGTAATTTATTTAGAAGTGTCCTTCGAAGATATAATGGATCGCATTCCTGATTTTTCAAATCGAGGCTTTATTAAAGAAGCTGACCAAACAATGAAGCATGCTTTTAATGAAAGAGAAACTATATATAGAGAGTTTGCTGACCATATTGTGACAAATAATGAAGGTTTAGAATCTTGTTTTAATAAAATTATTAGGATTATTTAAAACTTATCTTAATTTCTCTTGTTAAGCATTTTCCATGCTTTGGATGTTATTTCCATTCCAAGAAATGGCCTAACTAACTTATAGGCTAAACCTGGAATAACTTCACTTTTTCCAGCTATAGAAGCTTTCTCAGTCATCTTTACAACCTTTTCAGCAGATACCCACATCCAAAAAGGGATTTTCTTCTCAAGATGATCAAGACCAGCTCTTATGTGTGCATTTGTTTTTACATATCCTGGAAGTGAGATGGTAACCGAAATATTCTCATTTGCTAACTCCTCGCCAATTGATCTTCCGTAAGAATAAATACCAGACTTTGCAGATGCATAAAGTGAAGATTTAGGCATTGGTGTGACTGCACCTATGCTTGAGATAATGACAATCCTTGAAGCATCTTTAACTTTTAATCTTGGAACCAGTCCCTCAATTAAATCAATTACTCCTCCACACAAAAGATAATATAATTCCTCTCTTTGCAATGAAGAACTATCACCAGCTTTGCTCATCACAGTTATACCAGCGTTAGCAACAATAAGATCAGGACATTCTACTTTATCAAGCAGCTCTAAAATAGAATCTTTCTTTGAAAGATCAAAATGATAATAGTTATTATTATTATTTTGAAATAAATACCTGGCTTTTTTTGATCTTTCTTCACTGTGAGAAACTAAATCTAAAGACCAACCACTTCGGTGTAAATACTTTGCATACTCAAAACCAATTCCTGAAGAAGCCCCTGTGATTAATGCTTTTTTCATCTTTTTTTAATCGGATTATAATCTTTTTTATCAAACATTTTGACAAGAGACCAATAATTCTATTGATTGTGGCGAATACATAGATAAATAACTAAATATAAAATCAGGATTTAGACTGAATATCGGCTCTAATCAAAAAGATGTGATTGAGAATTATTACAAAGAAAATAGTTATCAGAACTAATTTTTAACAAAAATTAGTGTATTATTTTTTTTTGGAGGAATTTCTATGAATAAAAATATTTTTTACTTAACAGCATTATTGTTTGTTTTTGGATGCTCTAATCAGTCTTCGGAAATTGAAACCGCAGAGGGTGCAGAAGTTGAGAGTGTTCTATTAGAGTATATGTGGTGTGATTATGGGCCAAACACTTCACCAGAAACATTGAATGCTCTTCGTGCAGATTTTAATGAGGTCACAAACAATTCGGATCATCCCGTTGTAAGTGCATGGGCTTATATTCCAACATTTGAGACTGATAATTACGATGCAGTTTGGCTAAATGTTTGGGCAGATGAAGATTCAAGAAATGCAGGCTGGGAAGATTGGTTAGCAAATAGCGCTGAAGATTTTGAGGCTTCACATAATGATACTCTTGATTGTCAGGAAGACAGAGTCTTTCATTTCACTGGAACACCCGGAATGCAGCCAGGTATTGAGTGGTCAGATGAGCCTCCATTTAATGCAGATTATCATTTTTGCACTTTCGCAGATGGCAAAGGCTTTGATGAGCTTCGTCCTGTAATGGCAAATTTTGATGCTTGGGTTGATGGTAGAGAAAAAGATAGCATGTGGTATGTATGGCATGATCCTCTTTTTGATACCTCAGGTGTTGAAGGATCTGTTGATAGTGGATATGACTACATGATGGGATTTTATTGGCAAAATAATGATGAAAGAGAAGCTGGTTATGCTGCATATGCAGAAACTGATCTCCAATCTCAATTTGATGAGATTGAATCCTGTCAGATAGTTGGATTTGAGGGTTATCCAATAGTTCAACCATCTTCATAAGGATAATCTATCTAACTTTAAAAGGGAGCTTGCTCCCTTTTTTTCATTTATACTTTAAAAATGTCAAAACTGTTTAATCTTCAAAATAAGAATGTTTTGCTAACAGGTGCTTCTAAGGGGATGGGCTTGGCCATGGCTCAAGGTTTAGTAGATCATGGAGCTAATGTTGTTATATCAAGCAGAAAACTTGATCAGTGCAAAAAAGCTGCAAAGATTATTAATGATTCTGTTGATCAAGAAAAAGCATTTGCATATTCATGTAATGCATCCAGCAAAGACGAACTAAATGCATTGGTAGATTTTTCAATGTCGAAGCTTGGGTCAATTACAACTTTAGTATGTAATGCTGGAGTAAATTCATTTTTTGGCTCTATGTCTGAAATAGATGATGAATCATATGACAAGACAATGGATACAAATGTAAAGTCTAATCATTGGTTAATAAACATGGTAACGTCTTCAATGAAAGAATCCGGAGGCGGATCAATCATGATTACTTCAAGCATTGCTGCCTTTCATGCTTCTGAAACTTTAGGAACATATAGTATTTCAAAGCTTGCTGTTTTGGGTTTAGTTAGAAACTATGCTTCTGAATTAGGTCCCTCGAATATAAGGGTAAATGCAATTTGCCCAGGCCTTGTGAAAACAGATTTTTCAAAATTATTATGGGAAAACCCTGAAGCTGAAAAAGCTTCAACTAAGAGAATGCCTTTAAGAAGACTTGGCGAGGCTGATGATTTTAAAGGTGTTGCAGTTTTTCTAACTTCTGATGAAAGCTCCTTTATGACAGGACAAGCTTTAACAATTTGCGGTGGCGCAAGTATGTGGTCATGAAAAAAGGAATATCTTTTATATTTTTGATCTGCTCAAATCTTTTGATTTCTGAAGATTTTTTAATTAAATCAAAAGGTTATCTAGATATTCAAACTGGAAATATTATAGAAGCAGATTTATTAATCAAGAATGGAAAGATTGCTGAAATTGGAAAAATAAATACTAAAGATGCAACAGTAATTTCTATTCCGGATCTTATTTTAATACCTGGTTTAATGGACAGCCATGTTCATATTGTTGGAAATGACTCGAAAGGTGAAGAATCAATTGCTGACTCATCCCACATGGGAACAGTGTGGGGCGTAGTGAATGCAGAGAAGACCTTAATGGCTGGTTTTACAACCGTAAGAAATGTTGGGGCAGCTAACTATGCTGATGTATCTGTTAGAGATGCAATCGAGAGAGGTGTCATAAATGGACCCACAATGATTGTTTCCGGACCAGCCTTAGGTATAACCGGAGGACATTGTGATCATAACTTACTACCACCAGAATTTAATTACTCAAGTGAAGGAGTAGTTGATAGTCCTTGGGAAGCCAGAAAGATGGTAAGAAAAAATAGGAAATATGGCGCAGACTTAATTAAGTTCTGCGCCACTGGCGGAGTAATGTCAAGAAATACTGATGTTAATGCAAAGCAGTTCACGTTGGAGGAAATGAAAGCAATAGTTGACGAAGCTCATAATCACGGCATGAAAGTAGCTGCGCACGCCCATGGATTAGTAGGAATTAAAGCTGCCATAAAAGCAGGAGTTGACTCAGTTGAGCATGCAAGTTTCATTGACGATGAGGCCATAGAGATGGCAATTAGGAATAATACCGTTCTTTCAATGGATATTTTTGTTTCAGATTATATTTTAGGAGAGGGTGCTAAAGCTGGAATAAGAGAAGAATCTTTAAACAAAGAGAGGCTAGTTGGAAAAAAACAAAGAGAGAATTTTATGAATGCTCATAAAAAAGGAGCAATCATTACATTTGGAACGGATGCAGGAATATTTGATCATGGAGATAATGCAAAACAGTTTGCATATATGGTTGAATGGGGTATGTCACCGCTTGAAGCAATTCAAGCTTCAACAATAAAAACTGCAACTCTTTTTGGTATAGAAAATATAGGACAAATTAAGGAAGGATTTGATGCTGACATTGTTGGAGTGATCGAAAATCCTCTCGTTAACATTAGAACCTTGGAAGAAGTTGCTTTTGTTATGAAAGAGGGAAAAGTTTATAAGAGATAATCTAATCTAATAACTTTGTGGCCTCATTAAAATGTTTTCTGCATAAAACTCTGTAAACATCGTTGCCACCAATCTGAACTTTCGAACCCTCTGTTACCACATTAGAATTTTCATCAAGTCTTACAACCATAGTAGCCTTCCTGCTACATTCATTACAGACAGTTTTGAGCTCAATAAGGTTATCAGCTAATGCTAACAAAGCTGCGCTGCCCTCAAAGAGCTCTCCTCTAAAATCTGTTCTTATTCCATAACACATAACTGGTATTTCCAATTGATCGCATATCTTGCACATTTCTAATACTTGGTGTTTTTTAAGAAATTGAGCCTCATCAATTAGGATTGCGTCAATTGATTTTTTTGCCACCTCGCTTTTTACGTATTCGAAAATCTTAATTTTTGAATCTATCACCACAGCTGAAGCTTTTAATCCTATTCTTGATTTAATAAGACCTGAGTTTTTTTCTGCATCCTCTCTTGGTATAAATAAAATTGTTTCGTTGCCAGTTTCATGATAGTTGTGGGCAGATTGAAGTAATGCTGTAGATTTACCAGCATTCATAGTTGAGTAAAAAAAGTGAACCTTTGCCATTAGCAAATTATAATGGTTTTATGAAAACTTTTGTTGAGAATGGAATTACTCATTTGGACCTTCACGGAGTTAGACATCATGAAGTAAATGAACTCGTTCTTGATTTTGTTTTAAGAAATCAAATGTTAATTCCTTTAGTAATAATTTGTGGCAATAGTGTTAAGATGATTTCCATTACAAAAACTTGCCTTGATTCTAATAAAATAAAATATCAAGATATTAGGTTTGGATTGATCAGAGTTGAGAAAATTTAATTTATAATATTCGCATGAGTAAACTACCAGACTTGCTTCTCTTTGACCAGCAGCTAACAGAAGAGGAGTTAGCTATTCAAAAAACTGTAAGAGATTATTGTGATAAATCACTTATGCCAAGAATCCAAAAAGCTAACAGAGAAGAGCTTTTTGATAAAGAAATTTACAAGGAGCTTGCAGACCTCGGCTTACTAGGGCCTCATATTAAGGGATATGGCTGTGCTGGAGTTAGTAATGTTGCCTATGGATTAATTGCCAGAGAAATCGAAAGAGTTGATTCTAGTTACAGATCAGCTTTCAGCGTTCAGTCTTCATTAGCCATGTATGCAATTTATAAGTTTGGCTCAGAAGAACAGAAAGAGCATTATCTCCCTGAAATGGCCAAAGGAAATATTATCGGTTGCTTTGGTCTTACTGAACCAGATGCTGGTTCAGATCCTGCTGGTATGAAATCAGTTGCAAAAAAAGTTGATGGTGGATTTGAACTTACTGGATCTAAGACTTGGATAACAAATTCTCCAATTGCTGACTTATTAATTATATGGGCTAAAGATGAGCAGGGCGTCTTGAGAGGATTTATTTTAGAGAGAGAAGATGCTAAAGGATTAGATACGCCTTATTTAGATGGTAAATTTGCATTACGTGCATCTGCGACTGGGATGATATTTATGGACCAAGTGTTTGTATCTGAAGATAAAGTGCTTCCTGAGGTTCAAAGCTTTAAAGGCCCATTTACTTGTTTAAATTCTGCAAGATATGGAATTGCTTGGGGAGTAATGGGTGCTGCTGAATTCTGTTGGGAGAAATCACTTGAATACACTCTTGATAGAAATCAATTTAATGCGTCATTGGCATCAAAGCAGCTTATCCAAAAAAAACTAGCCGATATGCAAACCGAAATTTCATTGGGAATGCAAGCTGCTTTGAGAGTAGGCAGGTTGATAGATGAAGATAATTTTATTCCTGAAATGATTTCCCTAATAAAAAGGAATAATTGTCAAAAAGCTTTAGAAATAGCAAGATCAGCTAGAGATATCCATGGTGGAAATGGTATCAGTGATGAATATCACATCGTAAGACACTCTATGAATCTTGAAGCGGTCAATACATATGAAGGAACAAGCGATATTCACGCCCTGATTTTAGGACAAAAACAGACCGGAATTAGTTCATTCTAGAATTTTAATCACTAAGATTTCTATCAAGAAAATCTATCATCTTAGAATATAATTCAAGGTTATTCGTTTCAGAGTAGAACCCGTGGCCCTCATCGCCCTTTATCATATAGTCAAAAGAAATATCTGCATCCTCAAGAGCATTCTTAAGTTGAAGAACCTGTTTGTATGAAGCTTGTCTGTCTTGCCTTCCATGAATAACAAATAAATCTCCTTTTATTTTATCTACATCATTAATTGGACTAGCTTTTTCTAGAAGATCTCTTTCTGTATTTGGATCGCCCATTTCAATATGTTGTTGAGGCCTGCCCATATCTGCAAACATCCATTGTTTGTCATCGTATAAAGTGTAAAGATCAACAACACCAACGTAATTGATTGCACACTTAAATAAATCTGGATTTTTTGTAATACCTACCATCGCAGAATATCCTCCGTAGCTAGCGCCAGAAATACAGACCTTATCCATATTTACAAAACCTTTGTCATTTGCCCAATATAAAGCATCAAGCAGATCATCATGCATTTTGAGTGACCATTGTTTATTGGCTAGCTTCATTTTTTCAAGACCAAAGCCAACTGAACCCCTGTAGTTAACTTGAAGTACTCCATATCCTCTTGTGGCATAAATTTGAACCTCAGGGTTATAACCAAATCTATCTTTGGCATTTGGTCCACCGTGAGGATGAACAATGAATGGGATTTTCTGACCTTTTCGATAATCTGGAGGTAGGGTAATGTAACCGGTTAAATCTAATCCATCTCTCGAAGTGAATTCAAAAGGAACCATATCTCCCAATTCATAATCTTTCAACCAAGGAGCATACTCAGCTACTTGGACAATGCCGCCTTTTTCTACATCATAAAAATATGCAGAACCAGGTGATTTATCAGAAGAAGTTGAAACAATTATCTTTGAAAAATCACTACTTGCATACATACTTAATTGATCTTCTGGGAAGGTTGCTTGTAGACTTTCTCTCAAGACTCCATATGTCTCATCCCAGTAAACATATTTTCGAGTTTCTGCATAATAGCTTAAACCGTAATTGATTTTGTTAATTGTGTCCTGAAGCACGTAACCATCTGAATATCCTTGTCTAGGATTTGAGAAATCATACTTAGGATCATGAAAAACCTTTTCAATATATTTTTTTTCAACAGTGTCATATAACCATAGTGCATTTGTGTCGGTGTAATCCCAATCAGGATCAAGGGATCCATCAGGGAGAACTGCCTGACCAACTCCAAAAAGCGACCGATTATCAAAGTCAAACGTAAGTGGCATAAAGCATGGTTCTTGATGTTTGCATGATGCCATTCTTGAATATTCCTTCGTTTTAGGATCCATGAGATATACATAAGTATAGAGGCCATCTCTTGGACTATTTGGCTTATAGTCTTGACCCTTATCATGACTTGTTGTAAAGCCTCTAGCATTGCCATCATGATCAATTAACCATCGGCCAAATTGCTCATCTCTAATATTTGGAACTTCTGCAATTTTTGTTGTTCTTTTGGTATCGATGTCAAGCCAATAAAGGTCTCTATATCTGCCAGGAAACTGCGGCATTCTATTTAATGTGATAATTATTTTATTAGGATAGTGTGGCATTGAATTAAACAAACTTGGGTACCTTACTCCTTGGCCACTTTTAGTCTGCTTTGCCTGAATCAATGCCTCTCTTTTTCCAGTTTCAACATTTAGTCCGTAAAGGGTATAACAATCAACCGTTCCAGTAGTTCCAGCCCCCCTTTCGCAGGATCTTGTTATCAACAAAGTTTCATTATTTATAAATGAAGCACTATTCACTCTCGTATTAATCTTGGTACCTGAATACTGCTTAGTTTCCATTGTTTCCAAATTTGCAACAACGAGAATAGGCACCGCAACATCTTCCTCAGGAGTTGTAATATCGCATGAGACATCTCCAGAGGGAATTAATGCGGCATAGAACTTACCATTTGGAGAAATATCCAAGCCTGTTGACGTTCCATAGCATATAAGTTTATCTAAGGGGATTTTGTCATTCGATTGAATCCCTACAGCAGTTAAAGATGCAAGTAATAATAGTAAAAATTGTGTATTAAATGATTTTTTCATGTTTTAGACTGTTTAAAGTTAATAAGTTTTAGTAAGAATTGACCAATGATACAAATTTTTTTTTAAGCAGACAATACAATTTATCAAAAATGTCAAACTTATTTGACATGCTTAAATTTCTTTATTGAAAAATAAGTTTAAATATTTCTTGCAATAGAAGGAAAATATGTCAATATAAAACAGATTGCTTGTTAAAAAAGAGGGCAAGCTATAGTTTTTAACTTATTTAAAAGGGGATAACTTTATGAAAATTTTCAAAAATTTATTTAATTTTTCAATTTTTCTAATCTTTACTTTATCTTTCACTGTTTTGAATGCTTATTCAGATCAAGAGGTTGATGAGGTTGAATCAGTCGAAGCTTCTGCTGATGTAGCTGAATCTGAAGACGATGAAGATGTTACTGATGTTGGAAGAGTAACAGTTACTGGTTCAAGAATTAAAAGAATTGATATTGAAGGCGCAACTCCAATTCAGGTAATTACAAGAGCTGATATCGATCAGGCTGGTTACGGAACGGTTTATGAAACAGTCTCCAACTTAACACAAAACATTGGTGAAGTATTTGGTGAAAACTACCAAGCAGGTTTTACTCCTGCCAACCAAGTTGTTGATTTAAGAGATTTTGGTCCAGGCAGAACGCTCGTTCTCGTCAATGGAAAAAGGATGGCAGACTATCCATTCCCTTATAATGGAGTATCTTCATCATTTAACTGGGGGTCTATACCTCTTGCTGCAGTTGAAAGAATTGAAGTTTTAACTGCTGGTGCCTCATCTATTTACGGTTCTGATGCTGTTGCTGGTGTTATTAATGTTGTTTTAGTTGAAGGCGTAGAGCAAACTACATTTAGGGCTACAGCTGGAAGATATCTCGAATCAAGTGATGGTGGTGGTCAGGAATATGGTTTTGAACTTACTACAGGCGGAGTATTAGGAAACTTTACATATACACTTGCTATTGAAGGACGACATCTCGATCCCCTTTTAACTACAGATAGAGATGAATATGATAATTTCGATGATGAAAAAGGCAATGCTAAAGGAGAAGGTTTCCCATGGGATGCCGTAAGAATAAGAGCTGGTTATAACCAGCAGATTTATGGATATAATCTTGCAAATTGGGGTCCTATTGTTGGATACCAGTGGTGGAGTCCAGATAAATTTTTAGACTCAACAGGCGCAAATGCTGGCGCTACATGTTCAACATCTACAAACATTGATGGTGCGACTGATTCCTATTTCCCAGGAAGAACTTCAGGTTCAAGTTTATGCTTTATGTTAGATGGAAATCCAGCAGCATCTATTTTCAATGAAAGAGATAACCTTTCAGCCTTCTTTGCTGGTGCTTATACAATTAATGAATCTGCTGAAGTTTATGTAAAAGCTATGCAGTTCAATACAGAAACTATTGGTACATATTGGAAAAGCTTTTATTATCCAGCTGCTGGATATGTCAGCGGTGACACAACAGAGTGGTCAATGGGATATGCTAATTATGGTCCAGCAGGAGCCGGCGTTCCGAATCCGGTAACTGGTGGAACAATGTGGGTCGCAGACGCATTCCATCAGAAATCCTATAACCCCCCAACATGGGATAATAGTTTTGAAGAAACATCAACTACATATGACGTTGGTGTTCGAGGTGTACTTGCAAATGGTTGGGAATATGATGTTTCTCACACTATGAACGATTATGATTCAGAATCAACACAAACACTGTGGCTTGCTCAAGAAATGTCAGATTTATATTTCAATATGGGCAACAATGATGCACTAGGAAATCCATGTGTTAAAAATGCTCTTGATCTTTTCTTAGATGGATACTGGAATGCAGATAACTTTTATGGTTTTGTTGATCCAACTGATCCTCATGATGTTTATTTAAATGCGTTTTATTGGGGCCAGCCTACATGTATAAACTGGGAATGGTTACTATTTAATACTGTTAATGGTGAGCCATTTAATGGTGAAGACTATCAAGGAGTTAATGATGAAAAAGCAAGTTCATACTCTGATTTTACAACAGCATCACTTGTAGGTGAATTTGGTATGCTACCAGGAGGTCCTATCGGATTTGCTGTAGTTGCTGAATATCAAGATATGGGTTATGACACTAATCCATCTCAAGCCGTTGTAGATGGATTGCTTTGGGGAGTAGGTTTTACACAAAGTGGTGGATCTAGAGATAGAGAAGCTTTAGGTGTTGAATTTAGAATGCCGGTAACATCTGAACTTACTTTGAATGTATCAGGAAGAAAGGATACTTATGACGATAGAGTTGTTGATATTGATAGAACAACTTATGGTGCAAGCTTGGAGTATAGACCAAATGAGGACTTCTTATTCAGAGCTTCATGGTCAGAATCTTTCCGAGCTCCTGACATGCAAAGATCATTCATTGAGAGAGTTGAAGGCTTTACTAGTGCTACTGACTATTATCAGTGTTGGTTAAAAACTGGTGGGCTTACTGATTGTTCCGGTGGAGCAAACTCAGAATATCCTGATGGCTTCAGAAAAATTAACATTGCTGAAATCGAACAAGGTAACCTTGCTCTTAGAGATGAATCAGGAGACTCATACTCCATGGGATTCGTCTGGGAGCCAGTTGATAGACTTACAGTATCATTGGATTTCTATAAAATTATTCTTAAAGATATAGTCTCATCATCAAGTATTTTTGATCTAACAGTTGATGAAGCTGTATGTAGAGCTCAAGAAGCTGGAGCACCAATTGATAATGCTCCTACTTATGACAGTGCATATTGTAATGATGTTTATGATCAAATTGTCAGGGATGGAAAACCAACAGGTGTTCAACCAAGTGACCCTGATGCAATTCCAGGTATGGTTGAGTTATATTCACAACCACTTAATATTGCTTCTCAGGAATACCAAGGTGCTGACTATACATTAAGATATACATTGATTACTGATAAAGCTGGTGACTTTGGATTTAGTTTCAGAGGTTCAAGTCAGCTTGCACTGAAATCAGCATCGGAGCAGGGTGTATCTAGAACTGATTATATGGACTCATCCTACGTTCCAAGATCTAGACAAGTGGTAACAAGTTCATGGTCTCTTGGCGACTGGTCTGCCTCACTTTCTGTAAGTAGAATTGGACATGTTAATGCTATTGAAAATACAAAACTTAGTCCGTACTTCAACACTAATGCTACAGTCTATTATGAGATTTCAGATGACATGTACATTGGTCTAGCAGCAAATAATATATTTGATGCATTTCCAGATAGGGATTCAGCGTTTGGTACTTCATCTGCCAATCCATTCCCTGTGAATGCAAGACTCTATCCAATTACAGGTCCTGCAGTTGACCTAGTATTCCAGGCTAGATTCTAATCAAATCTTCTTGTCAAGGGCAGCACATGTGCTGCCCTTTTTTTTATGCTTTTTTTTATATTTTAATTTATAATAGCTAAGCAATTTAAAGGGATCCCTCATGAAATTTATAAAGTTATTTACTATATCCTTGTGTTTTCTATTTGTTAATTTTTCTTTAGCACAAGAAGTTACAAATCAGGAACAACTTCAAAATTCCGTAAGCAACTCAAAATCGTCGATTGAAAGCGGTGCTCAAAACCAAAAAAGATTAAACCAGCTAGATGATGAAACACGTGAAATAGAATTTAACTACAGAGATACGATGAAAGAGTATGAAAATTTAAAACTCTACAATGATCAACTTCAGAGAATAATCAACTCGCAAGAGGAAGAAATGCTTTCAATTATGCAGCAGATGGATGAGCTTGATAATATTAATATAAGCATGATCCCTATAATGCTCAAAATGATTGATGCTTTGGATAAATTTGTCAACTTAGATTTACCTTTTTTAATGGATGAAAGAATTCAAAGAGTCAATAATTTAAAGGAAATCATGGATCGAGGCGATATCTCAACATCTGAAAAATTTAGAAAAGTCACAGAAGCTTATCAAATTGAAACTGATTATGGTCGAACTATTGAAGCTTACAGAGATACTATAAATTTTGATGGTGAAACCTTTAATGCTGATTTTCTTAGAATAGGTAGAGTATCACTTGCATTTGTTACTTCTGATGGAGATAAAGCAGGATATTGGGACAAATCTTCAGGTAGTTGGAAAGAATCATCTGGTTCAGTTAAAAGATCAACACTTGATGGCCTTAAAATAGCCCTTAAACAGGCTCCACCTTCACTAATTACAATTCCACTTACTAGTTATGAAAAATCAAATTAAACTATATAAATTTATTCTTCTTCTACTTCCATTTGTCTTATTTTCTCAAGAGGAAACTGAGGAAGTCATTTTGTCTGATGTAGACAAGTTACTTATTCTTGTTGAAGAGAATTCTCTTTTAAGATCTGATGAAGACAAAAAAAGATTAAATGAATTTATTAATAATAAAAATAAACAACAAAAACTTTTAAATGATGCTAGATGGATTCTTAAAAAAGAAAAAGATAGGGAGAGCCTTCTTACCAAGAAATTTGAGGATAATGATGCAAAACTTTCTGATTTAGAAGAACAACTTAATTTAAAAATAGGAACACTTGGAGAGACCTTTGGAGTAGTTAGACAAATAAGTGGTGATGCAAAAAGTAATTATTCTCAGTCTCTCACAAATCTTCAGTTTCCAAACAGGATTAGTTTTTTAGGTGATTTAGCTGAACGAAAAGCTCTTCCTTCAGTTGAAGAGTTAGAAAAACTCTGGTTCATTCTTTTAAATGAAATGTATGAGTCTGGAAAAGTTGTTGCATTCGATACAAATATTCTTAATGAAGGTGGAGAAATTGTTTCAGATGAAGTAATAAGAGTTGGACAATTCAATGCAATCTCATCAAAAAAATATTTAAGATTTATTCCTGAAGAGCAAAAACTAGAATTCCTTCAATCTAATCCACCCAGTACTAGATCCTCTTTAAGAGCATTATCAAATCTTGAAAACAAAGGTTATGCTGAATTCCAGATAGATCCAACTAGAGGCTCATTACTAAGTTTAATTCTTCAAAACCCTGGTTTTTTTGAAAGAATTAATCAAGGTGGCTTGGTTGGATACTTAATTTTAATCATTCTCTTAGTTGGTTTAGTTATGGGATTATTAAGATTTAGATTTTTAGTTGAAGAAAAAAATAGAATAGATATTGAGTTAACTAATAATTCTTATTCATCTGGTTCTGCGCTTTTTGAAATTGACGAAATAATTAATGATAAAAGTTTAGATCAAGAGCAACTAGAGAATAAGATCGAGGCTGTGCTATCCAATGCTGAGCCTATCTACGAAAAAAATCTTAGCACTGTAAAACTTCTTGCTGCTGTTGCTCCATTGCTGGGTCTGTTGGGAACTGTAATAGGGATGATAGAAACATTCCAAGCTATCACATTATTTGGTACTGGGGATCCAAAATTAATGGCTGATGGCATATCACAAGCGCTCGTCACAACAATGCTTGGTTTGATTACCGCAGTTCCACTTTTATTCATTCATAATCAGCTTGATACAAGAAGTAGAGAAATTGTTCAAATAATAGAAGAGCAGGCAATTGGAAGGATTGCTTCCAAGAATAGCTAATGTTTTACTATCTTTTTTTGCCTTTTTCTTTTGTTGCAACATTTATAAATCAAGGTGGTTACGTATTAATTGTTTTGTTCGTTGTAGCTCTTTATATGTGGTTTTTAATTTCTGAAAGAATTTTTTTTTATAAATTCCAGTTTAAGCCTTTAATAGATAAAAAATATATATCTTTTCAAAAAAAGAAGACTGAAAACTCTTGGTTAAATGGCAAGCTAAAAAAAATGTTTCTTGATGAAATTAATTCAATGAAGCTAAGAAATATAAATCAAATAAAGGGTTTAGTCGCTTTATGTCCATTGTTAGGGTTACTTGGAACAGTTACAGGAATGATAGAAGTTTTTGATGTAATGGCTTTTACAGGAACTGGAAACCCAAGGGCTATGGCATCTGGTGTTTCAAAAGCCACTCTGCCTACTATGACTGGTTTGGTAATTTCTATTTCAGGATTATTTGCAATAACTATTGTAGAAAAATATCTTCAATCAAAGTCATCAAAAAACATTAAGGTCTTTGAAAATGATTAGAAGAAAAAAAAGACTTCCTGAAGACTCAAACATCGACATAACTCCGATGTTAGATATTGTATTTATAATGCTAATTTTCTTTATTGTTACCACTACATTCATTAAAGAGACAGGAGTAGAGGTGAATAGGCCTAATGCTTCTACTGCGGTAGCTGATGAAAGAGGAAATATACTGATAGCTATAACTGAAAATAATGAGATTTATATAGATAAAAGATTGATTGATCTCAGAGCAGTGAGAGCTAATGTAGAGAGACTAAAAGCAGAAAATCCAGAGGGTTCAGTTATTATTCAAGCTGACAAAAATTCTAAAACAGGTCTTTTAGTTGAAACTATGGATCAGGTAAGACTTGCAGGTGTTGAAAATGTTTCAATTGCAGCAGAAAAAGATTAAAAAAAATCTTTTTTTTCTTTTTACAGGATCTTTTCTTGCTTTTATGCTTTTCTTAATAATGTACTTAATGATAAAGCCTGGTGAGCTTGATCTTGAATCAATGAAAAATCGACAAATGATAGACTTCATCAGAGTTAAGAAAGATGACACTTTGAATGAAAGAGATAGAAGGTTGCCTGATAAGCCTCCGCCACCAAAAAGACCTCCACCTCCTGAAATAGATCAACCTGAGCTAAAGAAACTTCCAACTCCAATGTTAGATATTGAGTTACCAGACATAAATATGCCAATAGATCTTGATGGTGCTCTAGTTGGCGATGGACAATTTTTAGGAGATGGTGGATTAATTCCACTTGTTAGAATCGCTCCAAGATATCCAAGAAAAGCATTAATAGAAGGAAGAGAAGGTTTTGTTGTAGTAGAATTGTTAGTTGATGAAAAAGGAAGTGTTCTTTCAGCAAAGGTTGTTGAAGCAAATCCCTCTTCAATCTTTAATGCTGCAGCAATACAAGCAGTTTTAAAATGGAAATTTAAGCCTCGAGTAAGCGGCGGTGTTGCTGTAAAACAAAGAGGCTTAACAACTATAGAGTTTAAGTTATGAGAAAGCTTTTTATTATTTTGGTACTTTTTATAAATTTTGATGCTTTTAGTGCCCCAAGTAATGCAGCAAAAGCACTTGAAAGTTGGGTTTATTATGCCCTTTTAAGGATTGATGAAAAAGAATCTCAAAAAAGATATGCGGAGGTCGAAGAGGATTATCGAGAACTGATTTATCAGAGTGGGTGGAGTTCCAGGTCTTTTGATCATGCAATAATTTTAAAGAAATTTGGTTTTTTTCTTATTCAAAGAGATAGAGCCGAAGAGGGTCTTGAATTTATTGATTGGGCATTGAGGAAAAGATCTCTTGAAGATAGAGATGCACATAACTTAGAGTATGTTGTTGGGCAGATTAATGCCAGTCTTGGAAATTATGAAAAAGCTCTTGAAATGCTTTTAGGTTGGTATGATCTTGGGCAAAGAAGGAATTATGATATATCCCCTAAAGGCATTGCCCTTATAGGCATTTGTTATGCACAACTCGAAGATTTTAGATTAGCACTCGACTATATATCAATCGCTATTGATCAATCTAATATTTTTATTAGGTCATGGAATGAACTGAAGTTTGCTTTGCATTACAAGTTAGGAGAAATGGATAATGCTCTAGAAACATCCAAGGATTTAGTTGCCTTTCATCCAAGAGAAAAGAAATATCTAGAGCAAATGGGTGCTATGTATAGTGAAAATGATTTTGATTTAGAGTCCTTATCATCATTAGAATTTGGCTTAACTCAAGACATTTTAGAAAAAGAGAGAGACTATCAAATTTTATCTAACTTTTTTATGTTTAAAGATGTACCAATTGAAGCTGCAAAAGTATTGACTGAGGGATTGGAGAAAAAAATTGTAAAAAGAAATGCCGAAAATTTAGAGTCATTAGCAAATGCACTTATTGGCTCAAGAGAATATGAAAGAGCTGCTGAAATTTTATTCGAAGCATCTCAGTTAACAGATGATCCAAATTTGCCCTATAGACTTGGGCAAATTGAGTTAAATTTAAATCGTTGGGAAAAAGCCATCAGATCGTTTGAGCTTGCTGAGGAATATGGCTGGGATGAAGACGAAGGTCAGATTGATTATTTCATTGGTATTTGCTTGATTGAATTAAAAAAACTTGAGGATGCGATTTCCTATCTTTCTAAGGCCTCTGAGGCTGGAAAAGAAGACTCAGTCAAACCATGGCTAGAATACATTCAGTATCTCAAAGATACTGCTGGATAATATAGCAATCTAGATTTACAATATGTAAAGTAAACTTTACACCTATGAGCTTAATTAAAGTTAAAAATCTAAAAAAACAGTTTCAGATTGGAAGCGAAACAGTAAATGCAATTCAAGATATAAGCTTTGATGTTAATGCTGGTGAATTTATTTCGATCATGGGTCCCTCTGGGTCTGGTAAAACAACTTTAATGAATATTATTGGATGTCTAGATTCACCAACTTCAGGAGAGTATCACTTAGATGATAGTGAGGTTAGTTTACTTGATGACAATGAATTAGCTGCAATAAGAAATAAAAAGATTGGCTTTGTATTTCAATCTTTTCACCTATTACCAAGAAATACTGCATTAAATAATGTAATGCTACCTTTAACATATGCAGGCTTTGATAAAACGGAAGCCATTAAAAAAGCTAAAAGCGTTTTAGATAAAGTAGGTCTTGAGGACAGAGTGGGCCATAAGCCAAATGAACTGTCCGGCGGCCAACAACAAAGGGTTGCTATTGCAAGAGCGCTTGTAAATGAGCCAAGTATTGTATTTGCTGATGAGCCTACAGGTAATCTTGATACTAATACAGGCGAGGAGATTATGAACCTTTTCAAAGAGCTTCATAAAAATGGTCAGACAATAATAGTTATAACTCATGAAAATGATGTTGCCTGTCAAACTGAAAGAATAATTACAGTAAAAGATGGATTAATTGAATCTGATGAGAGGCAAGTTTAATGAGAAGCTTATACCTAATACCTGTTTTAATTTTAGTAAGTTGTGGAGGTGGATCAAATGACTCTCAATCCTACTCCTATTATCAAAAGAAAGATGTTCAACCTAAACAGTTAGATTTAACTATTGAAGCATCAGGCGAAATCGAAGCAATTTACTCTGTTGAAATTAAATCTAAAGCATCTGGCGAAATATTAGATTTGCCTGCTGAAGTTGGTGATTTTGTAAAAAAAGGAACAATTCTTGCAAGAATCGATCAAAGGACACCGAGAAATGTTTTAGATCAGGCAGAAGCAGATCTAAAACTAGCTGAGGTTAGATTAGAAAATGCTGATGCGCAACTTATAAGAGGACAAGCATTGCATGCTGAAGGAAGCATTGCTGATAAGAACTTTGAAGAAATTCAGGAAAGCTTTGCTTCCGCTAAGTCACAACATGTTAGGTCCATTGTTAATGTAGAAAATGCAAAAATTGCATTAGATGATACATTAGTTAAGTCGCCACTTGATGCTACTATAATTTCAAGACCCGTTGAGGTTGGTCAAGTAATTTCTTCGCCAACATCTGCTGTTGGAGGAGGAACAGTCTTAATGAGAATGGCTGATCTATCAAAAGTTAGGATAAGAGCTTTTGTTGATGAAATTGATATAGGTAAAGTAACAGTGGGACAGGAAGTATCAATAAGAGTAAGTGCTTTTAGAGAGGAAATATTTTCTGGTAAAGTTTCAAAAATTGAACCACTTGCAATAGTGCAGCAGGGAGTAACAATTTTTCCAGTTCTTATAGATATCGACAACAAAGATAATCTCCTCCTTCTTGGCATGAATACCGATGTTGTAATCCAAGTTATAGATACTGAAGTTGCAATAAGTGCGCCAACAGGCGCATTAAGAACAAGAGATGATGCTTATTCTGCTGCAGAAATATTAGGTATCAATAAAGAAACTGTGGATAGTTTTCTAAAAGAAACAGTTGACGGTGAAAACTTTACAAAATTTATTGTTTTTAAAAATTCCTCAAATGGTCCAACTCTGTCGTGGGTAGAGATTGGTATTTCTGATTTAGCAAACGTTGAAATAAAAAAAGGTCTCAATAATGGAGATCAGGTATTTGTGTTGCCAAGCAAGGGCTTGGTTGATTATCAAAATAGATTTAAGGAAAGAGTCAAAAACAGCTTTGGTTAAGGTGTAAATTTGTTATTTTCAGAATCAATTAAGAGCGCTCTCGATTCAATTAAATCTAATGCAACCAGATCTTTTTTAACAGCATTAGCTATTATAATAGGTATTGCTTCTGTAATCGCGATGCTAAGCATTGGTGCAGGAGCTCAACAAGCTCTTGAAGATGAAATAAATGCCTTAGGTGGAAGAATTTTAAGTGTATATCCGGGACAAACTAGACGTGGAGGAGTAAAGGGGTCATATTCACCTTTGGAGATCAAAGATGCAGAATCTTTAAGGAGGTTTACTGAGTTTGCTTGGGAAATAGCTCCAGAAATGAAAGATCGTAGGCAAATTCAGTTTGGTAACGAAAATTATAGTGCTCAAATTGGTGGTTATTGGTCGAATCATGATTCAGCAAGAGGTTATGAGATTGATGAAGGCAGATTCTTTTCAGAAGAAGAAGATTTATCCAGAAGAAGGGTGGCTGTTATTGGAGCAGATATTTCAAAAGAGTTAAAAACATCCTCAAGAGCTCTTCTCAATAATGAACTGTTAATAAATGGCGTTCCATACAAGGTTATAGGTATTCTTAAAAAAGAGGGTTCTAGAGGTTGGGAGTCTCCTGATAATGAGGTTTATGTCCCAATCATGACAGCGAGCACAAGGATATTTGGTACGAGAAATCTTCGTTCAATAAATGTAAAAATACCAAATGACTCAAGCGTGGAGGAGTCTATGCTCTACATAGAGCAAATATTGAGAGTTGCACATGATATAGGTCCAGGACAACAAAATGATTTCAGGATTAATGATTGGAGTCAATATGCTGATTTACAAAGACAAGCAACAGCTATATTTACAGCATTACTAA
>Ga0160423_10000482_pt1 | contig 32576 bp, 51 predicted proteins | sample CRUFie14St8metaG_FD_108191 | JGI IMG/M metagenome (GOLD analysis project Ga0160423, IMG submission 108191) | Marine microbial communities from the Costa Rica Dome - CRUD Field 142mm St8 metaG | ecosystem: Environmental > Aquatic > Marine > Oceanic > Photic zone | place: Costa Rica: the Eastern...
CAGCACCAACAGGATAAATATAACAAATAGGAAAGCAAAATGGCAGATTTACAAACAATTAATGTAGGAAATTTAGTTAATGACGGATTAGGTGATGACCTAAGAACTGCGTTTCTAAAAGTAAATGCTAATTTTTCTGAACTTAATACAGGGCTTACAATTACAGCATCTAATAGCGGACTTGGTGCAGGTGTATTTAAACAGAAAACAAATAATGATTTAGAATTTAAATCACTTGTAAGTGGTACGAAAATCCTTATTGAGGAATCTGCAGATGTACTTACTATTAATACAACACAGGAAGATGCTTTTATAAGATTTGATACTGACAGCGGTAGTATGTTAGCATCAAATCACGAACAAATTACACTACAAGGAATAGCAGCACCTGATTCTGAAACTGGTGTAAAAGATATAGAAGTAACAACTTCGGGCAGTGCAGTAAATTTTAAAACAATTATTCCTGTAACTGAGTATTTGCAGACTTATGATTTTGGATCTATTAACGGTATATATCAAAATGCAATACAGTTAGCAATGCAAACAGCAAATATAGATTTTGGAACACTAACATTTACATCAGATATTGACCTCGATTGTGGCGGTCTAACCTAGGAGGATAACCACATATGGCAGTGACTTGGATAACGCCAGCAGGAGACCTAGGAACACTTGAAGAAAGAATTATTACTTCAGTCTCTATAGAAGCAACAACAGATACAAACAATCCAATTGAATATTCTGTAATAGCAGGAGAACTTCCTAAGGGTATGTTACTATCTGGAAGTACTATTAAAGGATCACCAGCGGAAGTAACAAAATTTACAGAATATAGATTTGTGATTCGTGCTGATGATAATGATAAAGAAAAGGACAGAACTTTTAAAATAAGCGTAAATGGTGCAGACATTCCCGAATGGATTACTAAAGAAGGATTCTTAAATGTTGGACCAGGACAGGCGTACTTTGTTCTTGATGATGCACCGGTAGACTTTCAATTAGAAGCAACAGACGATGATGTAGTAGCAGGAGAAACTCTTGAATATTACCTAGTGCCTAACAGTGGAATATTACCATATGGTCTAAAACTTTCAAAGACAGGACGTATAAGCGGATTTACTCAACCTATTCCAGCCATTGATTATACAACCTCAGTAACAGGAGCATATGATACTGCTAGTTTTGATACAGTACCTTTAGACATAGCACAAAATAACAGTCTAGGTTTTGATTCTTTTTTTTACGATAATCAATATTACGACTACGGCGAACAAGGAATTGTTCCAAAAAAATTAAGTAGAGTTTATACATTTGGTATAGCAATTACAGATGGAATAAATGCAGTCAACAGAATATTTAAAATATATGTTGTTTCAGAAGAATTTTTGAGAGCGGACAACACATTAGTACAAGTTGATACAAATCTTTTCCAAGCAGATGCAACCAGCAACAGAGTTCCTTTTTGGATTACAGACTCATATTTAGGAAGATACAGAGCAAACAATTATATCACACTGTTCTTAGATGTGTATGATCCGCCAACACTTTCAGGTGTAATAAGTTATTTTATTGTTGAAAATAATCCTGACGGAACTCCTAGTACATTACCCCCTGGACTTGCGATAGATAACACAACTGGTGAACTTGCAGGTAAGGTTCCATACCAGGCTGCTGTTACAAAAACTTATCAATTTACTCTTAAAGCAGTGAACTTTCCAGCAAGTATAGCACAGCAGAATTACACACTTGTTGGTGATTGGAGTTCTACAAGATTTTATGAAACAGACGAAGCAGTTAGATATGACGGATTTGTATATGTTTGTAAACAAGAAAACATAAATCAATTGCCAATTACGCCTAATAGCATATACTGGGAAATTGGGGTAGGAACTACTGACAAAACATTTACAGTAGACATAATAGGCGAGATAGATAGCAGTATAGAATGGAACACTGATAGTGATTTAGGTATAATCAAACCTAACCAACCTAGTAGAAAAGCCGTAGAAGCAACAAGTTTATTATACGGCGGTAGAGTAAGTTATACTATTACGTCAGGAGAGTTACCTCCTGGATTAGAGTTTTTATCAAACGGAAATATTACTGGCAAAGTTACACAATTTGCTGATGCAGACCAACAAGGACTAACAAGATTTTTTGATAGAGATAGTAGCACTGTAGACAGCACAGGAACTATTTCCTACAATACAAAATTTGATACATCTACTACTACCTATGATAAAGTTTACACTTTTACAGTGGAAGCATCTGATTCATCTGGACTTGCAAAAGATACTAAAACATTTACAATTAAAGTAGTTGCAGACAGTCAAAAATCTTTTGCAAATATTTTTGTTAAAGCATTCCAAAATAAAGATAAAAGACTTAATTGGTTTAACTTTATTACAGATGCAACTATTTTTGTACCTGACGATATATACAGATACGGAGATACAAATTTTGGTATACAAACAGAAATAAAAAGTTTAATATTTGCAGGAATAGAAAGCACTTCTGCAACTCCTGTTGTACAGGCATTAAGTAGGAACCATTACAATAAACGTTTTACTTTTGGACCTATTAAAAAAGCACAAGCGAAAGACTCTACTACGCAACAAGTATTATATGAAGTGGTATATGTTGATTTAGTAGATGAATATGAAAAAGATAATAAAAGTATTTCTAGTGAAATAAATCTTCCAGACAATAGCAATAGCAAAGTTCTTGTTAGTTATGATAATATCACTATAGATAGCGATATTCCGTATGCAAGTGATGCTGATCTACAAAGAGTTTTTCCTAATTCTGTAAAAAATATGCGAAAAAGAATATCCGAAATAGGAGAAAGAGATAGAGAATTTTTGCCATTGTGGATGAGAAGCATTCAACAAACAAGCACCTATGAATTGGGTTTTACAAAAGCCCTTGTACTTTGTTATGCAAAGCCTAATAGAGCAGATTCAATTATAAGTAGGATTAAATCTAGTGGTTTTGACTTTAAAACTATTGACTTTACTGCTGATAGATACGTAATTGATATATTAAACGGGCAAATACAAGACACTTATGTGCAGTTTCCACAAGATAAAATAACAAATCATGCTAATAATGCATCAAAATCTACAGAAGAAAAGCCATTCGCTCAGAAAAACATTCCGAGCTAGATTGCAATATGATAAATATATACTGAATACAACGGAGATAATAACGTGGCAAGATCAAATAACAGTTTAATAAACTACCTAAGTATTAATGAAAACTTCCCTGTGGCAGGGCAGGATAATGACACACAAGTTTTTAGAGATAATGCAGATACAATAAAAACAAGTTTAAGAAGCGCAAAAGACGAACTGACAGATATCCTTACAAATGCTGCGTTTAAGGATGAAGATAATGATTTTGAACTTAAATCAATTTCTAGAGCCGTACTTCTTAACAATAGAGTAGGCAAATTTGACGGCGGATCTGTAGATGCATCTCCAACTACAATCGATTATCAAAATGGCGATTACCAAATATATAGAATAGGCGCCAGTATGAATATAGACTTTTTAAATTTTCCTGGCGATCCTGTATATACGGGCGAGTCAACTCCTATCGGAATGGGAAAAGTAACACTTGAATTATATAGCGATGGGTCATCTAGAACTGTAAACTTTTTAACTTCCGGCGGTACAATTATTAAAAGCAAAGACTTTCCAGGTTACACAAGCGGCGGAACTCCTGTACTAACGTTGACTTCAGCAACAGATCCAGTCATTATTGAAGTATTCAGACACAGCACTGCGGTTATATACATGAGATATATTGGCGCATTTGCATAATGTTTCACCCTTTCCAAGAAGACCCAAAATTATTATCAGAAACTGAATTAACACAGAAAATATCCGAATTGGGCAAAAAATATACCCAAGCCGCACGTTTAGGCAATGGTGAACTGTTGACACAACTCCAAACATTTGTTACAATATATAGAGATGAATTACGTAGAAGAGCAATGCAACCTATAAAAACAAATGATGAAGATAAGGATTTGGATCAACTTATAAATGTCGACTAACACAATCACAGAAGTAATTGACGGTATTAAAAAACACGGTGCTGATATATTAGAGCATTGTGTAATAGACAATGCTGACCAGTACATAGATAGAATAAACAAAGAATTTCTCAACTATCCTAAACCAAAAAATAAATTAGATACAAACAATTGGTTTATGCCCGACAGTTATAAAAATATGGATATTGAAAAGTTTGTTTTAATGCAATGCAAAACAGATGAACAAATAGAACGAGTAAATATAGAACTTAAAGAATTTGAAAAAAGAAATCTTATGATGCTACTTAAACAGGTAAAATACATAGTAGATACATTAAGATCAAATAATATTGTTTGGGGTGTAGGAAGAGGTTCAAGCGTAGCAAGTCTTGTGCTTCACATATTAGGGGTCCACAAGATTGATCCGATTAAATACAATATACCACTTAACGAATTCTTTAAACAAGGAGACTAAAATGGCTAGAACAGTTAAAAGCATGCGTGGCAAAGAGATTGATATGGAAAAACTTAATCTTAAAAATGAAACTTTACCAGCAGTTGGTAATATGAAAGTAAATGCTCGCGGTGATGAAATTGGCAAGGGTGGAAAAGTAGTAAGAACAAGAGAGGATATTCTTAAAGATTATTACGAGAAAAACCCTAGAGCAATTCAAGAAGAAGTTGTAAATAGATCTAAGAAACAATAGAAAGGTTACTGCATATGATTAAAGGCAAAATCAAAGCCATCCGTGGAGATGTTTTAGTGCATAAAATGCATTTTGGAGAAACTAAAACAGCAGGAGGCATAATTATTCAATCTGACGATGCCAAGGCACACGGAGTTAAACCACGATGGGCTCAGGTGTATGCAAAAGGACACGAAAACAAAGATCCTTATAACGTAGGCGATTGGATACTAATTGAACACGGTCGCTGGACACGAAAAATTAAAGTTCAAAATGAACATGACGAAGAAATAGAATTACAAAAAGTTGAAACAGATTCAATCCTTGCTTGGCAAGATGAGGAACCTCATGATCTTGCATACTTTGGTCAAGAATATTCAGACGGATCTAAAGCGACTTTTGATGCCGGCATGTTCGGTGCTACTTAGTAACTATAAACTTTTTCAGGACACAATCTAAATGTCAAGGCCTTCCTAGGGCCTCTTGTTGTGTTTATGGATACCTCCCCGGATTTTGGATGAAATTCAATTTTGGTAATCTTTGCCTTACTGTTATTTTTTCCAACAAGGATTTCTTGGCCTACTTCAAGGCTTACATTAAGATTTTTAATCATGGGATTCTCCTTTTTCATAACGAATGTTATAAAAATATTTACCAGAATACTTGACAACAATAAACAGATAGTATATAATAAACTATAATAACGCTAACAAGGAGTTATAATGTTCACAGCAGTATTAGTGACAATTGCAGGTTTGTTTATGTATGATAATTCTGCCTTTTTTGCACAAGTTAAACAAGAACGCGAATTAGGATATAAATTTGAATACGTAGGCAAACGCCCAGCAGATGATTACAAATATAGTATTCCTGTAATTAATCAAGAAACAGGAGATAAGTTCATCTATTGGGAACACAAAATCCCTGAGGATTATTGTACAGATGACGGTTGTCCTGAGTTCAAAGAACTATCAAAATAAAGAGGAGTAAAAATTGGCACAAGTTGACCTAAACAAGTACAAGGAATTTGTACAAGAAGTTACATCAAAGGAAAGCAACCAACTTAGTGAAATGTTTTATAGGGCAAAGGATATAGAATCAAACAACCCTAATATTAACACAGCACTACTAATGACAGGTGCTATTGGTATTGCATCAGAAGGAGGAGAATTTGCAGAAATTGTTAAAAAATGTATATTCCAAGGTAAACCAATGGACGATGAAACTGTATTTCATTGTAAACGAGAACTTGGTGATATATTGTGGTATTGGATTAACTCTTGCCGTAGTTTGGGCTTGGACCCTAACGAGGTAGTAGAGGAAAATGTTAACAAACTAAAAGCAAGATATCCAGGCGGAGAGTTTGACGTACACTATTCTGAAAACAGAAAAGATGGAGACTTGTAGTGTCTGATCAAAATAAGATTTACAGTGACGGTTTAAAATTTAAATCTTTAAACATTGAAGGAACTGTTGTTAAAAAGGACGATAGATATATTGTAAAAGATAACACTGTCCTTAAAAATCTTATTGTAAGTAGCACTCGATTAAATCCAAAGAAAAGTACATCTGGACACTTCCACAAAGGACAAGAAGAAGTCTATATGTTTATAGAAGGCCATGGCACCATGGAACTTGATGGTGTAATGCATAAAGTAGAAGCAGGGGACACAGTTTTAATACAAGATGGTGTCTTTCATCGTGTCCATGCAGACACAGTAGAACTATATTTTGTATGTGTGTTTGATGGAAGGAGAACCGTTTGAAAGTAGGAGTTCGTGGTAGTAAGTTAGCCTTGACCTATGCGCAAAAAGCAATCGATGCATTAGGCGAAGGTCAAATAGAAATAATCAAAACGGACGGAGACCTTCATCCTGATACTCCTATACATGAGATTGGAGGCAAGGGTGTGTTCTGCAATGCTATTGAACAAGCTCTTGTACAAGGACTTATTGATGTAGCAGTGCATAGTTTAAAGGATATGCCTGGAGATGTAGAACATCCAGATCTACATATATGCGCGGTGTTGGAACGTGCAAGACCTTATGATGTTATAATAGGCAAAGTATTTGATAGTTGTATTATAGGAACAAGTAGTCCTAGACGTAAAGCACAATTAGAACAACTATATGAAAATCATCATGTACAAATAAAACCTATAAGAGGAAATATAGATACTAGACTTGCAAAATTAGATGCAGGTGAATATGATGCTATTGTACTTGCAGAAGCAGGATTAGATGCATTAGGTATTAAAAGAGATTACATAAGATTGCCTATTGTTCCAGCGGTTGGACAAGGTATAATTGCATTGCAGACTCGCAAAGACGATACAAAAACAAATGATATCGTTAGTAAAGTAAATCACAAATTAACATATGCTCAGGCAAAATTAGAAAGAGCGTTGTTAAAAGGAATAGCAGGAGATTGTCATACTAAAGTTGCAGGCCATGCAACAGGTAGCAATCCTATTAAACTAGAGGCAGTATATTATGAGTGACAAACGTGTAGGATTTACAGCGTCTGCTTTTGATTTATTTCATAGTGGACATGTTGCAATGTTGAAGGAGGCGAGAAGTAATTGTGATTATATGATTGTCGGCATACAAACAGATCCAACAATAGATCGTCCAGAAAAAAATCAACCAATACAAAGTGTATTTGAAAGATACGTGCAACTAGAAGGTTGCAAATATATTGACGAAATAATTCCATATGCTACAGAACAAGATCTTGTTGATATTTTGTTAACCTATAAAATTGACGTCCGTTTTATTGGAGAAGAATACAAAAATAAGGATTTTACAGGCAAACAATTATGTGTTGACAAAGGCATAGAAATACATTATAATAGTAGACAACATTCATTTAGTACAAGTGGATTACGAAAAAGGATAAGTGAGGCAAAATGAAAGATTTATGGGTAGAAAAATATCGTCCTAAGAACTTAGATGGCTATGTTTTTAGAGATGAAAATCAACGTAAACAAGCAAAACTTTGGATTAAGGAAAAAAGTATTCCTCATTTATTGTTTAGTGGTGCAGCCGGTATCGGCAAAACTACTATGGCAAAGATTCTTATAAATGAATTAGAAATTCCAGAGTATGACGTATTAGAACTTAACGCTAGTAGAACAAATAGTGTTGACGAAGTAAGAAATAAAATCACAAACTTTGTACAAATGATTCCATTTGGTCCTTTCAAAGTTGTACTATTAGATGAGGCGGATTACTTGTCTCCTAATGCACAAGCAGCGTTACGTGGTGTTATGGAAGAGTATCATAGCACATCAAGATTTATTTTAACTTGTAACTATCCAAACAGAATTATTCCTGCAATACACAGTAGGTGTCAAGGCTATCATATTGAACGTATTGATCAAACAGAATTTACTGCAAGAGTTGCAACTATTCTAGTTGAAGAACAAGTAGATGTTGAACTTGAAACACTTGATTTGTATGTTAAGGCTACATATCCAGACTTGCGTAAATGTATAAATATGGTACAGCAGAACGTTACAGATGCCAAACTTCATGCTCCTAGCAAAGGTGACGAAGGTGAAGCAGACTGGAAGTTCGATATGGTTGAACTATTTAAGGCTGGAAAGATTAGCGAAGCAAGGCAGTTACTATGTGGCAAATTACGTGCTGAAGAAATGGAAGAAGTATATCGTTGGTTGTATGATAATATATCTATATTCGGCGATGAACAAAAACAAGATACTGCTGTACTTGTAATCAAACAAGGATTAGTAGATCATACGCTTGTTGCTGACCCTGAGATTAATTTAGCAGCAGTGTTAATTAAGTTAGGTAGACTATGAAGATAAGATACTATCACGACATAAATGGAGCAAGATGGGTAGGTTTTTTGCTTGCAATAATTGCTGCATTTATTCTTTCAAATGCTAATCCTAGCACACAATGGATAGGTTGGGCAATTGCATCTGTGAGTTGTAGTATGTGGATTTATTTTGGAATTAAAGATGGTGATACACCAAGAGCATTAATGGAAGGAATGTACCTGCTGTTAGCATTAAGGGCTATATATAACTGGCTAGTCTAATATGACACATGTAGTTGACGACAAATGTATTAATTGTAAACACACAACCTGTGTCAGTGTTTGCCCTGTTGATTGTTTTTATGAAGGAGAAAACATGTTAGTGATCAATCCTGATGAGTGTATAGATTGCGGCGTGTGTGTTCCTGAATGTCCTGAAGACGCTATATGGCAAACTGATGACGAAGAAAATAAATGGTATAAACACAATCTATATTTTAGTACAGATGGTAACTTTCCAAGTATTACAGAAGAACAACAGCCTATGGATAACTATGTAGAGTATGCTAAAGAAAATTACAAAGAAGATAAAACAAAATTATTTAAAGCAATCCCAGCAATACAGGTAGATTAAATTATGACAGGTATAGTTTTTTGGATAGGATTTACAGTAATGGTATTAAACGAAGGTTTCGTTATAATGCGTCATGTACACCCTTGGTTTGCACAAAAACGTGAAGCACTAATGGCCAAGTATGGTAGTAATTGGAAGCGTTTTCATGCTTTCTTTGATTATGTATGGATCGGTGGTGTTATATTAGGCGTAGCAATAGATATTTCTAACTGGAAGTTCTACGCCACAGTTCTTGCAACCTTTTGGAGTATAGTCGCAGTATTTGTATACTTGCCATTACTCGTAAAGAAAATTAGGAAATGAAACTAGATAAGTGGTCGGAAGATTTAAACTTACTAGAAGGCACAGATAGATTAGCATATCTAGTGGACCTTGCAAAAAAAGCAACTTCATTACCTAAAGAACTTAGAACTGATGATAGACTTATAGGAGGATGTATAAGTCAGATATGGGTAGACGTGGGCGTTGTTGAAGGCAACGTTCAAGTTTATTATGATAGTGATGCGATGATAACAAAAGGCATCACCAGTATAGTAGCAGATTGTTTTTCAGACATACCTGTTGCAGAAGCAAAACAAATTACATTCCAAGACTTTGAAAAACTTAATATCCAACAATTATTAACACCGCAACGCAGAAATGGATTAGGAAACCTTATAGAAACTATTAGACAGAAAATACACTGTCTTTAAGGTAACCTTTTATAGCCAGCGGTGTCTAAGTAATTAAAGTTAAAACTTAACTATCTCCGTATATACTTAGAATTTCTTTTACCGCTTCATGTCTTTCTACATCTGCTCTTGTAAACTTACAGATATCCACAAACTGATGATTATTAAAGTTGTTATACAACTCAAGGAACTGTAATAAACCGTTATTACTAGGCCTATCTGCCTGATGTAAGTCACCGGTTACAATCATCTTAGATCCTTCACCTAACCTAGTTAAAAGCATTTTCATTTGACTAGGTGTAGCATTTTGCATTTCATCCGCAATAATTACGGAGTTTTTAAACGTTCTACCTCTCATGTATGCTAATGGAGCAATTTCAACTACTCCTTCTCTTAGTTGTCTTTCTACTTCTGCTTGGCAAAAGTTTTCCGAAAAAACATCAAAAATAGGACGAGTCCACGGTGCCATTTTTTCATTTAAATCTCCTGGCAAAAATCCATGACTTTCGTCTACTGAAACTGCAGGTCTAGTTATTACAATTTTGTTACATAATTTGTCTCGAAATTCGTTAATTGCCCATTGAACTGCAATCATTGTTTTACCTGTGCCAGCAGGACCTATAGCAAATACTATATGCTTGTCCTTGTTGTCTAATTTTTGTAGATAAAATTTCTGATTTAGGTTTTTGGGAACTACCTCGTTTCTCTTTGATTTATGTGAGTTTATATTAACTATGTTGTTGTACGCTGCGTTATGTGCCGCATGGGCTTTGTTTTTTCTCTTCATATTAGGGGTTTTCCTCCGTTAGTGAAAGTCTGCTCAACAACGGAATGAGGGTGGGTACAAAATGTAAAAAGTCCGTTATCGAACATACTATTATTTAAGTTCGCAGATAAAAAATAATAGCATAACATAAAGAAAACGATAAATACTTGTGGAGACTAATATGGCCAGCATAAAAGACGTTATATCAAATATAGAACAAATTTATGGTTCTAACAATAGTTTAAACTTACTTAAAGATTTCGAGCGTGTCGTAGATGAGCTTGATCTTTATGTATTTGATAACTGGATGGACGGTGAATTAGCCGCTGGTCCAAAAGAAGATAGATATTTTATAGAATGCACATTTATGTGGCCTAAAGATAAAATGCCTGAACCTGCTGGTGGTAAAAGACTATTAGAGTATGGTTGTAAGGTAGCATACGCTGAATCAGCAATGTCTAAAGTTAGGAAGATTAAAACACCTGACGATATAAGACCAGGTACACGTAAAGGTAAAGTTGACATAGAAGAAGTTTGGATGGTAAAAATTAGAATGCCTAAAACACTGATGAAAAATGTTGACAGAGGTTATACTAATCTTGACAAGAATAAAGTTCAAGATATATTAAGTAATACAGCACAAGTTAAAAATCCAGAACCGGTAGAACAAACTGCACAGGAAACACCAGATGAAGCAGCACAATAAAGTTTTAGAAGAAGGACTAAGAAAGAATGATCTAGAGGACATGTTTTATCCTCTTATGGAAATAGACATTCATAAATCTAAAATGGGAGAAGATCCAGATGTTTGTGTAGTTACATTTCAAGCAAAAGATAGACATCCTGCTAAAGACTTTATGGAGTTTATAGAAAAAGGATATCCATTTGTTTTAGATGCTGATGTTAGTGCAGGAGAAAATAAAAAAGGTGAATATAGTATTTTTGTTGAAGTTGAAAGAAATAGTAAACTTGCAGAAAATATTATGGAAATGCTTTTTGGTGTAAGCAAACTAACGAATATCTCAGACTGGAAATTTAATTATTATAAGAATAAAGATAGTATGCCTGTTACTACAGAAAATTTAAGAAAGATTCCGTCAGATAAAAAAATGTACGAACAGGTAATGAACAAATTCAGAACAGATGAAGTTAAGAGTTTCTTCAATAAAACGTTAATGGACGATTTAGTTTTAGAAAATAACAAGATAACAATTCTAAAACCGTTTGATGTTTCGGTTGAGTTTGAGATAGTTAGCGAAGGTGACGACAAACTTAGCGAAGGACTAGAAGATATTCAAGTAGATGACAATGCTACCGCTGAAATCTTTTGGTTAACAAAAGTTATGGGAGACTATAACATTACTAAATTTGGTGACAGATTTCTGTTTACCAACGAATCAAAGTCAATGGTTTTAAAAAGGATATAAATTATGGCAAAAGAAAATTATCAAGCATGTTTAGATATGATATTACATCATGAGGGTGGATACGTTAATCATCCTAAAGACCCAGGTGGTGAAACTAACCTTGGTGTTACAAAAAGAGTTTACGAAGATTTCGGCGGCACAAAAAATATGAAAGACTTGACAGTCGAAGACGTTGCGCCAATCTATGAAAAGAACTATTGGGGTCGCATGAAGTGCGATGATATTCCTAGTGGTTTAGATTTATGTGTATTTGATTTTGGAGTTAATGCTGGAACAGGACGTTCTGCAAAGTATCTACAGCGTATGATCGGCACAGTTGCTGATGGCGGTATTGGTCCTAATACACTTAAGGCTTTAGGAAACTATATTGAATCAGAAGGTGTTGAGAAAGCAATTAGAGACTTCCAAGAAGCACGTCAGTCTTATTACGAAAAGTTAAGCACATTTGAAACTTTCGGAAGAGGTTGGACACGCAGAGTAAATGAAACAACTGAAGCCGCTATCAAAATGATATGAGCAAAGTTTGCCAAAACTGCGGAAGAGAACACGAAGGCAGATTAATAGAGACATTTATGGACGGAGATAACAAACCCTTAGAAATAGTTGTTTGTACCTATCCACGTTACCAAGAGGAAAACGATGAACAAAGTAATTAAAGCAATATCAGATCACTTAGGTATTGATGAATCTAAAGTTGTACCAACAGCACATTTAATAGATGATTTAGGTGCTGACGACTTTGATATCGTTGAACTTACAATTGCTATACAAGAAGCAACAGGTAAAAGCATTTCAAGCGAAGACGAAGCCAACGTTCAAACTGTTGGAGATTTTATTAAACTGGTAGAAGCATAATGTTTGGATCAATTAAAATAGCAATGATTGTAATTATGTTGGCTGGTGCAGGCGGCGGCTTTATGTATGTCAAGACATTAAAGTCTGATTTAGCAGTAAGCGAAGCAAACAATGCCAAACTATTAGACAGCGTGGCAGAACAACAATCTGTAATTGAACAGCAGAAAAAAGATTTTACTGCAATACTAGAAGCAAATCAAGAGCTACAAGAGCAGAATCAAGTATTAAAAACTGAATTTGCAGCACTTGATAAACGCTTTAATAAAATAAACGGAAAAGGCGAAGTGCGTGATATTGGTGATCTAGCAACTAAAAGGCCTGAGTCCGTCGAGAAAATAATTAACAAAGGAAGTACCAATGCAATGAGATGTCAAGAAATTGCAATGGGCGCACCTTTAACGGAGAAAGAGAAAAATGCAACTAAGAAGTCTCAAATCAATTCTGAGTGTCCTAGTCTTGCTAATCCTAACTACGTCCCTTACTAGTTGTAGTACAGTATCTAAGTTAGATGTATTCAAGACAGAAGTAGAACGAGCACCTCTTAATCTTCCTAATCCTGAAACACCTAAATTAGAAGAGGTTCGTTGGATTATTATCACGTCGGAAAATGCAGAAGAAGTATTTTCAAAATTGAAAGAGCAAGGTAAAGATCCTGTTCTGTTTGGATTAAGCGACGAAGATTACGAATTACTATCTAAAAACTTTGCACAAATTCGTGCTTACATGATACAACAAGGTATAACGTTAGATCAGTATCGCAAGTACTATGAGCCTGTAGATAAACCTAAATCTGAATAAATACGTATATAAAACAAAGGAGCGAATATGTGGGAAATGATTGAAAGGATGGCTAGCGATAGATTATGGATTTACACAGCATTAGTAGGTTCGCTATTCGGTTTAGCATTTTCAACATATTTTAAAAGCACACGTATAGGTTTATGGTTATATGGTCATTTTGATCGCATAGCAGATTTTTTAGTAGAACGATATGGGTGGACTTGGTTACAGCAACCGGAAGATGCTTGGCGTAAAAAATATCCATACGTAACTAAAAAAATAGACGAATTAGAAAAGCGTATTAAAACATTAGAGGGTAAAAAGTAATGAGCGATGATGTAAAGGTTGCAGAACCTAAACAAAAAATTAAAGTAGACTTAGAAGTTGACACTAGTGTTAAAGACCTAGGTGTGAACCCATACGCAAAATTGATACACCTAGCAAGAGCAGTTGATGCTTGGAGAATCTTTCCAAGATTATTTTTAACTGTTTATATTGTACTGTTATACAAATGTGTCATTTGGTATATGGAATTAGCGGCTCCTACAATGGAACAATCAGGTTTGATTAGTATTGTGGTTGGTGCTGGCGCTGCTTGGTTTGGATTATATACAGGATCCAAATCTAAATCAGACAAGTAAAAAATTTCCGCACCCAGTTGTAATAGAGTAAATACTATAGGATTGCTTAAGGAGGATCCTGTAAACCATGGACTATTATTCAACACTAGGCGTAAGCAGAAATGCAAGCCAAGAAGAAATAAAAAAGGCTTATAAAAAACAGTCTATGGCCCACCATCCAGATCGTACAGGTGGCAACGATACCAAATTTAAAGAAATAAACGAAGCATACCAAACACTTAACGATCCTCAAAAGAAACAAATGTATGATCAGTTTGGAACTACTGATCCTAATCAGCGTAGATACAATTCACAAAATTTTGAATTCAATTTTAACGGATCTCCATTTAGTGGCGGAATGGACGACATATTCGAATCATTTTTTGGCGGAAGAGGGCAATCTAGAAGAGCAGCCAATCGACCAATAAATGTCGCTGTTGATGTTTCACTAGAAGATGTTTTGCACGGTAAAACTATAGGCATGGAAATACAACTTCCTACAGGCAGGACAAAAGTTGTAACAGTTGACATACCAAAAGGTGTAGAACACGGACAAACAGTAAGATACAGAGGTATGGGAGAACAAAATATACCAAATGTACCTCCAGGTGATTTAAATGTGCAAATACGCATTCGGAATCACAATAGGTTCCAACGCTACGGAGATAATATACTATGTGAAGTAAAAGTTGATGTATGGGATCTAATGTTAGGTTCAAAAGCAAAAGTTATCACGTTAGATAATAGAAGCATTGAAATTAATATACCCTCAGGCACACAACCTGATACTTTACTAAGTTGTAAAGGAGAAGGATTACCTAATATTAATACAAAAATTAGAGGTAATTTGCAAATAAGAATAAAAGCAAATATACCTAGATATACCGAACACCAAAAAAATATATTAAGAAACACAAAAAATGGAATATAAATTAGACATAGATTATAAGTTAGGCTTACACGAAGCACTTAACCAGCAAAGTGATGTGTGGGAATTCGGCAAAGAAAAATACGACCCAGAAAAATTAGAATGGGATATGTGTAATTTTATGATTCATAATAAAGGAATTGGCCTTGCTGCTAATCAAATAGATTTAACAAAAAGAGTTTTTGTAATGGGCAGCAATGATATTCCAAATTTTCCTAAACCATTTGCGTTGTTTAATCCAACAATACTAGAAGCCAGCAAAGAACTTGTGTTAGATACAGAAGGATGTTTAAGTTACCCTGGCTTACTTATAAAAGTATCAAGACCTGCATGGATTGTAGGACAATGGCAAAATTCAAAAGGGGAAACTAAGGAAGGAAAAATACAAGGTTATCTTGCAAAATGTTTTCAACATGAGTTTGATCACCTAAATGGCATTTGTTTTGTTGACAGAGTGAGTCGGTTGAAGTTACAATTAGCATTAAAGAAATTAAAAAAGTTAAGGAAAAAATTAAAAAATGATTGAGCCAAGCAAGCAATTACAAAATATATTTGATAAGTCTGTAGAGATTACTAAAAGTTATAAGCATAGATTGATTACACTAGAGCATTTAATTTTTGCAATTGTTTCTGACGAAGAATCAGCCGCTGGCCTTAAGGCATTTGGAGCAGATGTAGATTATATTAAATCTAATTTAGATCACTATTTGAAAAATAATCTTAAAGATATTATTGCTGACCAACAAAATCTACTGCCAAAAAAGACCAACAGTGTTGAAAGAGTGCTTAATAGATGCTTTACACAGGTTTTGTTTAGTGGCAGAAATCAAATGGAAATTGCTGATGTTATAGTAAGCGTATTATCTGAGAAGAATAGTTTTGCTTTTTACTTTTTAACAAAAGGTGGAATAACTAAAGAGAAATTTGTACAGCATTTCCAAAAACATTTTATAGAAGAAGATGAGTTTTTTGAAAACGAAAGCGGATCAGGTCCTTTAACAAACGATCAACTTGACAAAATTATAAATCAATTTTGTGATAATTTATCTTTAAAAGCAAAACAAAAAAGAATAGATCCTGTAATTGGAAGAGATATTGAACTGGAAGATATTGCGTTAGTTTTAGCACGTAGAACAAAATCAAATGTATTAATGGTAGGTGATCCAGGTGTTGGTAAAACTGCTATTGCTGAGGGGTTAGCACGTAAGATTCATGAAAAGAAAGTTCCTAAATTTATTCAAGATCACACAGTATATAATTTAGATATAGGTTCTTTAGTTGCTGGTTCTAAATACAGAGGAGACTTTGAAGAAAGAATCAAAGCAGTATTAAGTGCATTAGAAAGAAAAGGAAATATTATACTGTTCATAGACGAAGCTCATATGATGTCTGGTGCAGGAACTGCTAGTCAAAGTTCAAACGACTTAGCAAACATGTTAAAGCCTGTACTTGGAAAAGGCGGAATGAAAGTAATTGCTTCTACTACTTGGGAAGAATACAGAAAATACTTTGAAAAAGATCGTGCTTTAATGCGTAGATTCCAGCGTGTAACTGTTGATGAGCCTACACAAGAAACCACTATTAAAATTATAAAAGGATTAAAAAAATATTATGAACAATATCATAATGTTGGTATTACAAATGAAGCAATAGAACAAGCAGTTAAATTGTCTATTAAATATATGTCAGATAAAAAACTTCCTGACAAAGCAATTGATATTATAGACTGTGCATCTGCTAGATATAAGTTGCATGATGATCCTGTTGAAGAAGGTATACAACAGATAGTAGATGTTGAACAGGTGACTTATGAATTATCTAAAATGATAAAAATGCCTTTAGAAACAGTAGCACAGAAAGAAAGTAAAAATTTACAAAATCTTGAACCTGCTATGAAGTCTGCAATATTTGGGCAAGATGATGCAGTTGATAAATTACTAGATAAAATCTTTGTTGCACAGGCTGGCTTAAAATCTCCAGATAAGCCTATTGGTTCATTTTTATTCTTAGGGCCAACTGGCTGTGGTAAAACAGAAACAGCAAAACAACTTGCTGATAAAATGGGAATGACACTTATTAGATTTGATATGAGTGAATATCAAGAGAAACATAGTGTAGCCAGATTGATAGGTGCACCTCCAGGATATGTAGGCTATGAAGAAAATGCAGGACAACTAATTACAAAATTACAAGAAACACCTAATTCAATACTGTTGCTTGACGAGATAGAAAAAGCACACCAAGACGTTTCTAATATATTGTTACAATTTATGGATAACGGTTTTGTTACTGGATCAAACGGTAAACAAGCAGATGGAAGAAACACAATACTAATAATGACTAGTAACTTAGGTGCTGCAGACAATGAAAATAACACTATTGGGTTTGACGATCTAGAAAAGTATGATGAGGACGAGAAAGCAGTAAAAAACTTTTTTGCACCAGAATTTAGAAATAGGCTAGATGCTACAGTAAAATTTGGCAAACTATCGCAAACAGTTGTTAAAGAAATTGTATCTAAATTTGTAAGTGAGCTAAACGCACAAGTTAAAGATAAAAATATAACTATTAAGGCAGATGCTGAAACTGTATCATGGCTCGCTAAGAAAGGTTATAGTAAAAAAATGGGTGCAAGGCCACTTGGAAGATTAATTGACACTGAAATAAAAACTCCACTTAGTAAAAAGGTACTGTTTGGTGATTTAGCAGATGGTGGTATAGTTAACATCAATATAGTAGATGACAAGCCTACATTTACAATTACACCTGCTCCTAAGCCCATGACTAAAGCAGAACGTAAAGCAGCAAAAGCAGCAGCAAGAAAATCTGAAAATGAAACTGCCGACAGCCAAGAAAACTAAAAAGAAGTTTTATAACAAATACATTTATAAAATTACTCTTAATATCCCTGGGTCAAATGCACTTAGATATTATGATTTTGCACATCTATTAGATATGTGCAAGAACGGTGTTAAGCCTCAACGATTTACATACCTTGATCATACTTTGCAAAACATTGTAGACAATGCAGAAGATTGGACTAAACTATGCTTGTTCTTAACCAGTTGTGATAAAAAATCTTTTTCTAAAAGACTAGAAATGGATTGTGTAGATTTTTATACTAATGACCGTGTATTATATGACCAATTAGGTGATAATTTTACAAAATACGTCAAGTACAGATTCCAACCCAAAGAGGGTACAGAGCAACAGTTACTCAGCAGTACTAGAAAAATATTTGTTAGTAAATTACCATTCGATATGTATGAGTACAGAGTTTATTTACAACCACACAAATTAAATACTAGTGCTAGAACATCAGTTGCTGAATGGTTGTCAAAGCAAACACCAAATGTAACATTTTCCGAAAGTATAAACAAATGGTTGATCAAAACTAGCACAAATTATGATAGAAGATACATACAAGTCAAAGACGAAAGTACGTTGCTAATGCTACAATTAAGAGCACCTGAGTTAGTTGGCAAGGTTTTTAAATATATAATAAACCGATAAATACAGTATGATCAATGGAACTAATATACTTTTACAAGACATAGATACTACTTCATCTTCAGCACAGTATAGTGATAAGAAGATAGGTGCTGGCTATTATAAGAATAGTGACGGTGTTCATACGTTATATACTGTTGTTAATGCATTTTTAGGCAGCATAACAATACAAGGAACACTAGAGCAATATCCAAGTGATGACGACACAGATTGGGTAGATGTAAACACTTTTGCTGGTGATAGTACATATTACAACCAGCCTAATAACAACGATGCTGTTGATTATGACGTTTCTAGCACATTCACTGGCAAGTTTGTATGGGTAAGAGCAAAATACGAACTGCAAAATGGTACAATTCGCGAAGTTCGCTATAACTATTAAACTTTACTTTTACGCTAAATACTGTATAAATCTATAAAGGGATTATACTATGCGAGATCTATTGGACAAACTTAATATGTTAGAAGGCTTTATGCCAGAACATATGGAAGGTGAAGTGGAATTTGAATTTACTGGAGATGACGGTGAAACGCAAATGGGAACTTTACACTACAAAGCAGAAATTAAACAAAGCGATGAACACGGTTACTATGCTGAAGTTGACCCTAAGTCACTAAAAGGCGAATGTGAACCAGACGGAAACGCTAAAGTAGATGATGACTTAGCAACATACACTGTGCAGCCAGGTGAAACAGATCACGAAGCAGCAATGGAAGCAGCATTTGAAGATGCTATGGATGAAATCAAAAATGCAGATAACAAATACTCGCATGGTGAAAGCATTGATGATTCCGACACACAAACTGAAGATGAAATTAAACCTGGACAGGGTGCATTAGATAAATTTAGAGAATTATATAGAAAAGGTATTGGCTCAGATGATGACGAATTTGTCTTGAGAGAGTTAATTGCAAAAATTAATGACGATGCTTTATTCGCAGATGAATTCACACAACTTAGACAATTTACTGATCCAGGACCGCATGGCCCTGATGAAGTACTCTACGCAAAAAATGTTCCTGGTGATACTGCTGATGAAAAAATTGAAACACTTATAAAAACAATTGATGATGATGGGTGGGTAGAAAGTTTTGCACAATACTTAATGTATGATTTAAAAATGGATGAAAACGCAGAATTTAATAGAATTAAAGAACTATCTGGAGTGGATACTAACGAAGAAGATGAACAAACATTTGAAGGTGATGAGTTCTATGAATATTATGGATACTTACCATGGCACGAAGATCTGCCAATAGACGAAGCAGAATACAGAGGACGTAAAGTTTCTTTAGGCAAACCAATGCGTGGTGATGTAAAGAAGTTTAAAGTATTTGTACGTGATCCAAAAACAAAGAACATTAAAAAAGTAAACTTTGGAGATCCTAATATGCGTATTAAGAAATCTAATCCAAAGCGTAGAAAGTCATTTAGAGCTAGACACAATTGTGATAACCCAGGTCCTAGAACAAAAGCTCGTTATTGGTCATGCAGGAAGTGGTAGATGAGACTCAACGAATTATTTTCCCCAATAGGCGCACCTGAAGAAAACCAGGATATTAACTGGTTAGAAGATTTAAAATTCTTTATGGATAACGATAATGAAGTTACATCTAATGTAATGTTCCCTGCAATTAAAAAACACAAAAAATATGCAGGTCATCCTGACGCATACAAAATATATATTAAACCAATACAACGATGTAAAGAAATGTATTGTACAAAATACAATATAGAAGATAGTGGAAATAAATTTACAAAAGAAACACTAATCAATATGGCTAGAAAAATTGCCAGTGAACAAGAACGGTTTATAGAGCGTGGCGATTATGAAGATTAGAGAATTATTTGAAGATGATACAGATAAGCATGTAACCTTTTGCTTCGGAAGGTTTAACCCTCCTACTCTAGGACACAAAGAAGTTTTTAAAACAATGGCTGCACAAGGCGGCGATATGAAAATTTTTACTACACAATCACAAGATTCTAAAAAGAATCCTTTAGATTACTCTACTAAAATAGATTTTATAAGAAAAATACATCCTGACTATGCAGAAAAATTAATTGAAGACACAAAGTTAAACACGATTACTAAAGTTGCTGAATACCTAAACGAACAAAATTATTCACATGCAACTTTTGTAGGAGGCGATGATAGAAAAAACTTGTATGATAGTTTGGTAGCATACAATGGAAAAACAGAAGGAAAGAAAGGACCTTTAGAAATTCAGTACAAATTTGAAACACTAGAATTTGTTAGCGCAGGCGCAAGAGAAGACGGTGCTGACGGTGTTGAAGGAATAAGCGGAACACAAGCAAGAGAAGATGCTGCTGAAAATAATTTACAGGCATTTACAAAACATACTGGTGCAGGTGAGCATGCAGAAGAACTTTTTAATGCTGTAAGAAAAGGAATGGGATTATCAGATGAAAAACCAAAAGACGATCAAGAGTAGAGATCCGAATTGGAGAGACATGGAAGCATTACGTAAGAGTGGCGCAGCAGGTTCGCATCGTGATAAGAAAAAAGAAATGAAATTAGGTAAAGTCAAACACAAGGGGAAAACAATGGACGAATCTATCTATACAAATCCAGCAGGAGGTGAACTTTCTAAAATTGGAAGAATCCTAATGGATAAATCAGTCACAGTCAAAGATGATGCACTATCTAATGTGCTAGGTCGTGTTGGTGATGAACTTACACGTTATGGTGATCCAGGAGGTGCAACTTCGATCGATGAACTTTGTAAGAAGGCAAGATGTACAAAAGAACAACTTATGAAAATGATGAAGTGGGCACAACAGCAAAATGATGTTTTAGATAAAGTGAAAGACCCAGATCCTAAACCAGACGATGAAGATGATGATGATAAAAAAGAATCTATGGCATCTGAAACTTCTATAGGACACGTAGATGACGAACGTCATATGATTCGTAAAGAATTATACCAAGCAGCAAAATATGCTAAAGAACTTTTTGAAATGCTAGAAGACTTACCCGAAGACAGTGATTTCCCCCACTGGTGGCAGTCTAAAGTTACAAAAAGTTTACAGATGTTAAGCAAAGCAAAACACTACTTAGAGAACGAACTAGCAGTTCCAGATCAAAACACAGATGAATCAGGTATTATGTACAAAGCCGGAGTAAAAAAGTACGGCAAAGACGGAATGCAAAAGATTCAAAGTGCTGCTGGTAAAGGTGCAAGTGCTGAAGAAATTGGTGCTATCAAAGATAAGCACAACAAGAAAAAAACAGAATCAGTTGCACCCGTAAGTAAAGCATTGCTAGAATCTGTTGGCAAAGAAATTACAGAAGAAGAGTTTGATACGTTAGCAGAAAAACAAGATGCTTGTTATCACAAAGTAAAGTCAAGATATAAAGTTTGGCCAAGTGCATACGCAAGTGGTGCATTGGTACAGTGCCGTAAGAAAGGTGCTAAGAACTGGGGCAACAAGAGTAAAAAGTAAATGCGTATAAGTGAAATTGTAGAAGGCACACGTTGCTGGAAAGGATATGAAAAGAAAGGGATGAAGACTATGTTTGGCAAGAGAGTGCCAAACTGTGTTAAACGTGAGTCTGTTGATTTTTGTATTAATTGCAATGAACTTATATTTGATGAAACAGTAACTGAAGACCTACGCAAATGGTTTAAAGATAAATGGGTGCGTATGGGTCCAAAGGGAAAAATCAGAGGTTCTTGTGGAGGCAAATCAAAAGGCGAAGGTAAGCCTAAATGTTTGCCAGCAAAGAAAGCATATGCACTAGGCAAAAAAGGTAGAGCCAAAGCAGCAAGAAGAAAACGTAGAGAAGATCCTAATCCTAATAGACGCGGTAAAGCGAAGAATGTTAAGACAAAATGACACTAGAAGAATTAAAAAGGTTAGCAGGTATCTACGAACGTCATGGTTGGAAAGCATATGACGGACCAAACTTGTCTATTACAGGAACTGAGAAGCAGTACTTAGAAAAGAAACATGACATCCAACCAGGAACTCCTGAATGGTTTAAGTTATGGTTTTCATTACCTAAGTTAACAGGCGAGAAACCAGTAGAATGAGAGCGCATCAATTCATATCAGAAAAAGCAGTCAGCAAAAAACAACAGCAATTTTTTGGCATTGTAAGAGCAATGCAGAAAGGCGATATGAAAAAGAGTGGTGAAGCAGGTGAAGTTGCTAAGGATATTTCAAAAGCAGATGCAAAAGATTTTGCTAAAACAAAACACAAAGGATTACCGACAAAGAAAACATCTGAAGAAGCAGCAGGTGTTGGTATTGTTACAAAACAAAATGCTACCGCAGACGTTCCTGTAGGTGGTGAATATATGAATGTTAAAAAACTGTTTCCTAAGAAAAAGAAAAAGAAAACATATGAAGATATGTTTAAAGGGCTAAATCCAAAGTCAGAAATATATGTTGACATGGATGGAGTTCTAGCAGACTTCTTCGGCGAATGGAAAAAACTAGTTGGTAAAGATTGGCGCGAACTAGACAAAGACGAGATTGAACCTGCATTAAAAAAAATTAGAGACGAGGATAAATTTTGGTTAAACATTCCTCTAACATCAAACGCAAAGAACCTACTTGGTATTATCAAACAAGTTAAAGGCGACTACAAGATTCTAAGTTCTCCACTAGCAAATGATCCTAATTCGGAACCACATAAGCGTGAGTGGATTGAAAAGAACCTAGACTTCTTTCCACCAACTGAAGTCATCATAACTAAGGATAAGGCGAAGTATGCAACCAACCCCGACGGCACACCTAATATCCTTATTGACGATTATGGTGTTAACATAGCAGCGTGGGAAAGTGCCGGAGGCATAGGGTTCAAGCATAAGGATCATAAATTTGAAAGAACTGCTAAAAAACTTAAAGCAGAAATAGAAGAAAGTTTTCAACATCTGATAAGAGAATATATAGAAGAAGGTTGGAGTGCAAAATACAAAAAAAGTATTAATTGCTCTAATCCAAAAGGATTTAGTCAAAAAGCACATTGCGCAGGACGCAAGAAAAATGAAGACATTGAAGAAAATTTTGCTGACGGTAAAAAGAAAGGCAAAAGTAGACCAGGGCGTGTAAAACGTTCAGGTGCTAGTTGTAACGGGTCCGTTACATCATTACGTAAAAAAGCAAAGAACGCATCAGGTGAGCGTGCAAAGATGTACCACTGGTGTGCTAATATGAAAAGCGGGAAGAAAAAGAAATAATGTTTAGTAAGCAATGTAAACTACACCTAGAGAAAGTAGGTGAAACTGGCCTACAGCATATGGTTAAAGCACTTAAGACTGCTGTTAAACTGCAATGTTTGGTGCCAGCATTAATTATACACAGTGTTGCTCCAAGATTCTTTACAAATACAGCATCACATGTAATGAAGGATATATTAGATGGAAGAGATAGACATTAAGCATTATGTTGCTAAAATTAAGGAACACGATGAAAAACGTCTTAGTTTTAATGAGCGTATGGCTTATTGGAAAAGGTATCTAGAGGAACGTCAACAGGATAAATAGTATTATGAGACTTAAAGAATTATTTGTAGAAGATAGTAGAACATCTATCACTAAAGATAAAGAAGATTATATAGCAAAGCGTAAAGCATTGCAGGATATCCAGTTGGATCCTGAAACACACAAAAGCGAAAAGTTAAAGAAAGAGCTTATGCGCAGAAAGTTTGAATTAGAGAAAGAAGCAGGTGAAAAAGGATATAAAAGCGAATCAGCAACAGCAGGTGCTACATCATCAGGAAACATTGCTAGTGTTGAAGCACCGCATTTAAGTCCAGGTAAAGCACGTGGTAAAAAGTCATATACAGGCAGTCCTTGGGGCGGTAAGTCGGGCACAAAAGCACCACCTCAACCAACAGTAAAACAACCTAAAAAAGGCGACGGAACAGCAGTAAACGCACTAGATATGAAAAATAGCATATTTGGAGAGAACCCGGTAAGAAGATAAATACTTACTATAAAGAGGAAACTACTATGGACTTTAGAAAAATTATAACAAAAATGCACGAACTAGATCCTACTACGCCAGGTCAAGATCTACAGCATTTCACACAACTGGCGGAATCAACAGGTATTGCGCTAGGTGCTAAAGAAGTAGTTACTGAAGCAGCAAAACCAGATTACATTGACATCGATGGCGACGGTGACAAGAAAGAGCCTATGAAGAAGGCTGTAAAAGATAAAAAAGATAAGAAAGAAAAAGTAAAAGAAGCAGCAGAAGGTAAAATGCCATCTAAAAAAGAAGTAATGAAATGTTGCAAAGATGGAATGAGCGTTGCTGAAATTTGCAAAAAATATCCAGATTGCGATCAGAAAAAATTAAAAGAGATGTGCAAAGACTGCAAAGAAGAAATGAAAGAGTCTGTTAACGAAGCAGAACAAATTATCAAAGCAGAAAAGAAAGCAAAAATGCCTAGCAAGAAAAGCATCTTAATGATGTGCAGCAAAGGTATGAGTGTCAAAGAAATGTGTGAAGCACATCCAGACTGCGATCAAAAGAAACTTAAAGAAATGTGCGAAGCATGCATGGAAGAATACAAAGCAAAGAAAAACGAATCAGTTAGTTTTGTAGACATGGATGGCGAAATTGTTGAAGCAAAAAGTGCTGCGCAAAAGAAAGCACAAGAAAAGTTTAAGAACATGGTAAAAGGCAAAAAGTCCGATGATAAAGAAATGGACGAAGGTGCCTATGGTAAAAAGAAAAAACCAGTTAAAGAATCTGTAGAAACTAAAATGTCATTCGTTGACATGTATAAGATAGTTAAAGAAAGTGGTGGACAGCAAGCCATTGATCCTATGGACGATGTGTTATGGACATGGGCAAACAGAGTTGCTGTAACAAAAGTTGAAGAGACTAATAAACAAGAAATCTTCGCTGCTATGCTTTATGAAAGAAACGGCGGACGTTTTGAAATGTATGACGTTGTGGAAAAAGGCTTAACAGAAGGCAAAGACTGCAACTGTGGTCCAGATTGTGCTTGCAAAGGTAATTGCGAACCAAACTGTAACTGCGGTCCAGAATGTTAACAGTAAAATAATTTTAATAATTAAAGCCGGTAATCAACTGCCGGCTTTTTTTATGACTTAAATACCTTTATGTTAACAGTTTTAGATCAACCATTAAACATTATAGGTAATGCTGAAAGCATATTTTCCAAAAGTAATGGACACATTATTGACAGTCTTCCTACTGTAAGATTTAACAGGGCTGAAATAATTGATACCAACTCACAAGGAAGTAGATGGGATTTCTTAGCATCGAGCGAAATAAACACTTTTGAAAAATATAATGCTGAGACTCCAAAGTTTCATACACTTATTTTTACACCAAACAAACAAGAATTTGAATACAAAATAAGGAAAGTAAAATTTAAAGCAAAGCAACTAAAACTACCTTTGTTTCAATCACAATGGTTACAGAATATGCTAGATGCGCCGCCATCAACAGGATTACAAATCTTGCATTATCTAAGCGAAAGTAACAATACTAATGTTAATATTTTTGGTTTTGATTTTAAAGAAACTAAGACTTTTTATGAAACAAGAAACAAAGGAAAACACGATTACGATAAAGAAAAACATTTTATATTAAATTTAGTTGATAAAAATGGTTGGAAAATTTATAGGTAAGTGTTGACACACGCTTAGTAATAATGTATAATAACAACTCAAACTAGGAGAATAATATGTCAAGAAGTTATGGACCAGAAGAAAAAGCAAAATTAGAAAGGCTAATTAGCGAAGGTTCAAATGTACTACGTGAAGTAGAAGATTTGAACGAAGGACTTAAGGATACTGTAAAAGCAGTAGCAGAAGAACTACAAATCAAACCAAGCACAATTAATAAAGCAATTAAAATTGCACACAAGGGTGATTGGGCAAAGCATGAAGAAGAATGGAACGATATTGAAGGCATTTTAGGTATAACTAAAAATTTGCCTGATGACGTTTCGGGACCACGTGCGGATGACGCATAATTGGAAAAGATAAAATCATTTTGGATTAACAGTTACCAAAGCGATAAAATTGCTTTTGGTTTTGAACTAGTTAGTTTTATTTTCACAGTTGCAGCAAGTTTAACACTTGCTATGACAGCAATGGATCCAAACATGTTAATTGTGTATCCATTCTTTTTTGTAGGAAGTATTACTCAATGCTATGCATCTTTACGTAGAGGTGCTGCATGGGTAACACTACTAACTTTTTACTTTGCTTGTGTTAATGTATTTGGATACGGTGTAGCAGCAAGTTGGTGGTAAAAATAACTTGACAACATAATATAGTTGTGTTACTATTATAAAAATGCCAAAACAAAGAAAGAGAACTAAAAAAGTGCAATACAAAGATGAATCACAATATGATCCTAAAAGGCACACTAAAACAAAAGGTGGCCTTGGTTTCGGAATGAAGAAAGGTATAAAGGATCTCGACTATGAAAATAGTGGTGTAAATTTAGCATCAGTATTTGGATGGGAAGTTCCTGAGCATCTCATGCATATCAAAAAAGTTATTGATGAGCGAAATGGGTAATACACTTATAGTTTCAAACCATATAGGACCAGGCGGTGAACCTGCTGATAGAATTTATGGTAATAACAACGGCAAGGTTAGATTAGTTAACGCAGATTATTCTGAATATAAAGGCAATATTACAAAAAAAAGTATTATTGTAAAATCGGCACTAGGTGACCATAATATTAAATCATACATATATGTAACAGATGATGGCCGTTATTTTGATCGTGGTGGTATGCCTATTTTAAAACCTAATAATATTGAGCCAGATAATGATGACACAACAGAGTAAACCATATCAACCGCTGGCATGGGCAGGAACAACAGTTTTACTTTTTGCCGCTATGTTGATTTCAATGTTTCCTAATCAAATTTATGGTGTATTTGGTTTCTTTTTTGCAAGTATCATTTGGACAATAGTTGGTGTGCTATGGAAAGAAAAAAGTTTAATTGTGCTAAATGGAGTATTGTCCTGCATTTACACATACGGAGTCACAAAATACATTTACACTTTAGTGACAGGATAAGTAATTTAGAAGAAGGTATTGTCCGCCAAAAAGGACTTAATTGGTATTTGTCAGCCGCAAATGACATGTAAGGAGAACAAATGAGCTACGTAGATGCATTCTATGATCGTAATGAAGATATAATACGTGTTGTAGAAAGAAAAAATAACAAAAGACATTTTACAGAATATTCCCCAAGACACGTTTTTTATTACAAAGACCCAAGAGGCAAACATCAATCTATTTACGGTGACCAGTTACAACGTGTTACTGCAAAGAACATAAAAGAACTTCGCAAAGAACTTGCAATTCATTCCAATAAAAAATTATACGAAAGCGATATAAATCCAATTTATCGTTGTTTAGAAGACAACTATTTAAATGTTGATGCTCCTAAACTTAATATAGCGTTTTGGGATATTGAGGTTGACTTTGATCCCGAGCGTGGCTATGCAAGTCCAGAAGATGCGTTTATGCCTATTACATCAATTGCTGTACACTTGCAGTGGATGGATGAACTAATTTGTTTAGCAATTCCGCCTAAAACATTATCAATGGCAGAAGCGAAAAAAGCAATTGATGGCATTCCAAATACTATACTTTATGACAATGAAGCGGATATGCTTGATGCCTTTTTAGATCTTATTCAAGATGCTGATGTACTAAGTGGTTGGAACAGTGAAGGTTATGATATGCCTTATACTGTAAACAGAATTACAAAAGTTTTAAGCAAAGAAGATACTAGACGTTTGTGTCTATGGGATCAATATCCTAAGAAAAGAACATATGAAAAGTTTGGTAAAGAATCTCAAACATATGATTTAGTTGGCCGTGTGCATGTAGACAGTTTAGAACTTTATAGAAAATACAACTATGAAGAACGTCATACATATCGACTTGATGCTATTGGTGAACTAGAAGTAGGTGAAAAGAAAACTGTTTATGAAGGCAGCCTAGATGCTCTTTACAACAATGATTTCAGAACATTTATTGAATACAACAGGCAAGATACTGCACTACTTAATAAACTTGATAAGAAACTAAAGTTTATTGATCTTGCAAATACTATTGCACATGAAAATACTGTGCTTATACAAACAACAATGGGTGCTGTTGCTGTTACAGAACAAGGTATTATTAACGAAGCACATAGACGTGGAATGATTGTTCCGAACAGAGTGAAACGTGAGCCAGGTAGTGAGCCAGCGGCAGGTGCATATGTTGCATATCCTAAGAAAGGAATTCACGAATGGATTGGTAGTGTTGACTTGAATTCACTATATCCATCTGTTATTAGAGCATTGAACATGGGTCCAGAAACTGTAGTAGGTCAACTTAGACAGGATGGAACTAAAGCACATATTGATTCACAAATGGCAAAAGGTAAAAGTTTTGCTAGTGCGTGGGAAGGTATGTTTGGATCAGTTGAATATAGTTCAGTTATGGAAAAAGAAATTAGTAGAGAGATTACTGTTGACTGGGAAAATGGTGACAGTGATAAACTAAGTGCTGCACAGATATATGATCTAATCTATGAAAGCAATCAACCATGGATGCTTAGTGCTAACGGCACAATCTTTACGTATGAAAAAGAAGGTATTATTCCTGGACTACTTGCACGTTGGTATAAAGAACGTAAAGAAATGCAGGCAAAGCAGAAAGAAAGTCAAAATGCAGGAAACAAGATTGAAGAAGAATACTGGGCAAAGCGTCAGTTGGTTAAAAAGATTCTACTCAATAGTTTGTATGGTGCTATTCTTAATCCTGGTTGTAGGTTTTTCGACAACAGGATTGGTCAAAGTGTTACACTTACAGGACGTAGCATTACCAAACATATGGCTGCTAAGATCAATGAGATAGTAACAGGAGAATATGATCATACAGGCAAAGCAATTGTATATGGTGATACAGATTCAACATACTTTAGTGCATACAGTACACTTAAAAAAGATATAGAATCTGGTAGTATTCCGTGGACAAAAGACAGTGTAGTTGAACTGTATGACACAATTGGTGAAAATGCAAACGCAACATTTGGTAAGTTTATGAGTTCAGCATTTCATTGTCCTAAGAAGCGTTCAGAGGTAATTGCTGCTGCTAGAGAAATTGTTGCAAGTAAAGGCTTGTTTATAACAAAGAAACGCTATGCAGTGCTTTATTATGATATTGAAGGTTTTAGAACAGACACAGAAGGCAAAGCAGGTAAAATTAAAGCAATGGGTCTTGATCTTAAACGTTCTGATACTCCGGTTGTAATACAAGACTTCTTAAGCAATGTATTAGAAAAGGTGCTATCTGGTAAAGAAAAAGAAGAAGTACTTGATTATATTACAGAATTTAGAACAGAGTTCAAAGCACGTCCTGGATGGGAAAAAGGCTCTCCTAAACGTGCAAACAAAATTACAGAATATGAAGCCAAAGAAAAGAAAGCAGGCAAAGCAAATATGCCTGGACACGTAAGAGCAAGTATTAATTGGAATACACTTAAACGTATGAACGGTGACAAATATTCTGTAAACATTACAGACGGTGCAAAAGTAATTGTTTGTAAAGTAAAAGACAATCCAATGGGATATACAAGTGTAGCGTATCCGGTAGATGAACTAAGACTTCCGGATTGGTTTAAAGAGTTGCCTTTCGATGATGCTACAATGGAAAACACAGTAATCGATGAAAAACTTAAAAACTTAATTGGCGTTTTGGAATGGGACATAAGTCAAACTAGAAATGACAATAACTTTAACAGTTTATTTGATTTTGAGTAAAAAAATGCTTGTGTTTTATACAAAACCTAAATATAATGTAAATGTATAGGAGAATTCAATGAAAGACATTTTACAAGATATTGTCAGCCACACACAGAACTTAGGTTTTCTAACAACTGTAAAAGTGTCTGGCGAAGAAGAAAAGACAGGAATGTTTTCAATGGCTGATGATAGATCAGTTATTATGGAAGCAGACACGCATAATCCTTATCCGGATATGATTGGCACATTTGGTATGCCGCAACTTAACAAGTTAAAATACTTGATTGATGGTACTGAATATCAAAAGGATGCAAAAATTAGTATAACAAGTGCTGAAAGAAATGGTGCTACTATTCCTGTAGGTATTCATTTCGAAAACAGTGACGGTGATTTTAAAAATGATTATAGATTTATGAATCAAGAAATCATTAATGAAAAAATGAAAACTGTAAAGTTTAGAGGTGTTAACTGGGATGTAGAAGTTGTTCCAACACTTTCAGCAGTACAAAGATTCAGTTTTCAAGCAGGTGCTAATCCAGAGCATCCAACATTCTTAGCAAAGACTGAAGATGGTAATTTAAAATTTATCTTTGGTGATGCTAGTACACATGGCGGTGAGTTTATTTTTGCTACTGATGTGACAGGTACACTTAATAAAGGTTGGACTTGGCCAGTAGCGAGCATTCTTGCTATTCTAAAAATTGCAGATGTAAACAACACTAAGATGAGTATCAGTAATGAAGGTGCTATTCAAATTACACTAGATAGTGGATTAGCAAATTACAAATATATCATTCCAGCACAGGCGGCCTAAATAATACTATGAAACAACCAGTCAACTTAACACCATTACAGAAAGACTACGCAGTGTATTTGCCTGCAATTAGTTCTTTCTTCAGCACTTATATTGCTAAACAACGTAAGGAAGAGTTCGTTCCTAAGGAACGTATTCCGCAGGGTTTTGATCGCGGCATTGAAGGTATGAACTTTTTAAATGAAGAAGAAGGATACTTTACATACAAATATGGATTGTATTCAGCAGGACACGCACAATTGAATCTCGACAAAACAATGGAACAAGATGCAATGGTGCAAACACGTGATCGTGGCAAAACAATGATACTTGGTGACTCAGGCGGTTATCAGGTTGGTAAAGGTGTTCTTAAGTTTGATTGGCTAAACTTTGAAGGTGCTGCTGCTAATAAAGTTAGAGATGATATTCTTAATTGGCTTGAACTAACAGCAGACTGGAGTATGCTACTTGATGTTCCGACTTGGGCATGTGATCATATTCACTCACCTAAGACTGGACTTAAGAGTTTTGAGGATTGTTTAGATAAGACAAGGTTTAATAACAAGTATTGGTTAGAACGTAGACTAGGCGCAACTAAGTTTTTAAATGTGCTACAAGGATCAGACTGGGATACTGCTGAGAAGTGGTACGAAGGTGTTAAAGAATTCTCCGATCCTAAAGTATGGGGAGACAAAGCATGCGAAGGTTGGGCAATGGGCGGTGCTAATATGTGCAAAATGCCTATTACATTACGTAGATTGATGACTATGAAATTTGATGGTATGCTAGAAGGCAAGGACTGGATGCACTTTTTAGGTACTGCGCAACTTGATTGGTCGTGTTATCTTACATCAATACAAAGACAGGTAAGGAAACATATTAATGAGAACTTCACAATCAGTTTCGACTGTGCAAGCCCTTTTATTGCTACAGCACATGGGTTGGTGTATACTAACTCGCAACACACAAGTAAACGTTGGTCAGTTATTATGGATAAAGCCCCTGATAATAAGATGTTGGCCGGACGGAACGATGTTCCTTTCCCGTTCGAAAGTGAAATTGGAAGACGTTTGTCGATCGCAGATATTTGCCACTATGCGCCGGGCATGCTAAACAAGATTGGCAAAGAAGGTAAAACTAGTTGGGATAGTTTTGGTTATGCACTTATGATGGCGCACAATGTTTATCAACATATTGTTGCTGTCCAGAGAGCAAATAATCTTACTGATATTGAACTTGCGAAAGAACGTCCAGACTGGAGACAGTGGCGCAAAGTTAAAGATGCAGATAAAAGTGATGAATATTC
>Ga0160423_10000483_pt1 | contig 32519 bp, 50 predicted proteins | sample CRUFie14St8metaG_FD_108191 | JGI IMG/M metagenome (GOLD analysis project Ga0160423, IMG submission 108191) | Marine microbial communities from the Costa Rica Dome - CRUD Field 142mm St8 metaG | ecosystem: Environmental > Aquatic > Marine > Oceanic > Photic zone | place: Costa Rica: the Eastern...
CGATGAGGTGTTTGATAGTTCCCTTGATAACAATGGGACAGATTATGTTATGACTTTGTTGAACACGATCGGTGAAGACACAAATGTATTTGTGATCAGTCATAAAGGCGATCAATTGTTCGACAAATTCAGGTCGGTTATTAAGTTTGAGAAACGACAAAATTATTCGGTAATGGTATAATGGAATTATTAAAAATAGGTGATGACTTTTTAAAGAGAGAACCAAAAGAGTTTGACTTTGAAAAGGAAGATGCAAAAGAGTTGTGTGATAAACTCTTTGAAAAACAAAAGGAATTAGGGGGAATTGGTCTCTCTGCTAACCAAGTCGGTATAGATGCAAAGGTATTTGTATTCGGCGATGGCGAGTCATTAAAAAGATATATTATCAATCCGATAATTATCGGTGTAAGTGATGAACAGATTGCTATGCAAGAAGGTTGTTTATCACTTCCCGAAGTTTTTTTGATGGTTAAAAGACCAGTATCGGTAACATTGAAATATCAAGATGTTGAAGGTGCAGATGTCGTGGAGGAGTTTCACGAGTTGGCAGCAAGAGTTGTCCTGCATGAATATGACCATATGTTAGGTCAGAACTTCACACAAAGAGTTTCAAAGTTAAAGCTGGAACGTGCTATCAAGAAGATTAGAAAAAAGGTTATGAAAAGAATAAGAGCGCAAGCAAAGCTGATTGATCAGCACAATCTTGCAGGATAGGAGAATAAAATGTCTGACGATTATGATTTTGGTTTTACAATTGTAGATGAAGACGAACTCGGTGTCGGTAGTACCACATCACAACCAGTCCAAGCGGAAGTATCCTCTGATCAGATGGATGCTATTATGGACAAACTTGAACAGTTGGAGTCGAGAATACTTACAGCTGATAACTCAGGGATGATAAATGAGCATCGTGCTTTAGTCGAGCAAGATGTTGCAGGTAAATTAAGGGATGTAGAGGATCTTATCCTCCCATTACTATTGAATCTGAAGAAGAATCCTGAGAAAGACTATATCAAATGGGCTAACAGAACCGTGATTATTGATAAACAGATTGAAAAAATCAAAGCAATCACAAGATATTTCGAGCGTTTAAGCTAAGTTGATGATATATAAGTAAAAATTTTTTGCAAAAAAAGCAAAAAAACGCTTGACATTTTCCTCAAAATATGCGAGAATAGGTATAAGAGTTGAGGAGAACCTAATGGAAATATCGCAAAAATCTACGTTGGCTAAGTTACTAGCTACCGAGAATATTACGTTAGAGCATAAGAACGTACCAACTGCTTATTTCGATCTGAAAGAGCGTAAGGTCGTTCTTCCAGTATTCAAAAAAGAAATGTCTGCTGACCTTTATGACCTTTTGATTGGTCATGAAGTCAGTCATGCATTGAACACTCCCCTAGACGGATGGCACGACAATGCTTCTGCTAAAGGTCGTGGCTACAAATCATTCCTGAACGTAGTTGAAGATGCTCGTATCGAGCGTGATATCAAAAAGCGTTTTCCAGGACTCACAAAAAGTTTCTACAGAGGATATCGTGAATTATACGAGTTGGATTTCTTCGGCATCGGCGATCGCGATATCAACACTTTCCCTCTAATCGATCGTATTAATCTATTCTTCAAGGTTGGTCAGTTTGCCAATGTTGAATTCACTGATGATGAAATGGTCTATGTTGACCGTATTACAAATGCTGAAACTTGGGAAGATGTCGTGGCTATCGCTAATGACCTATATGGTAAAGCTGAAGATGAACAGGCTGAAGAAGAAGAAAACGTAACCACTGGTGGTAACGGTGATGAAGGCGAAGAGGGTGACCAAGAAGTTCCTGACATGCCTATGGAATCATCTGACTCTGATACTGAAGAAGATCCTGAAGAAGAAGAAGAGCAGGATGGCAGTGGTAATCCTAGTGATGAAGAGTCTGATGATGAAGATGGTGAACAGCAAGAAAAAGAAGAAGGTGATGAAGAGTCTGAAAGTTCTATGATGGATGAATTTGAAGATGATAATGGTGAAGAACCTGCTTCTATCACTGATCAAAATTTTCGTAAGAATGAGGACAAACTTGTTGATGCTGGTTCTCCTGAAATGTTTTGGGTAAACTTCCCTAAACTTGATCACAAAAAATTCATTAATCTAAACCCATGGGATTCTATTGAAGAAGATCTTAGAAAGAGTATTACTTTCAATCTGTATGATGATGAAGGATGCGATTACGTTTCTAAAAGCAGAGAAATTGATTTTGATGATGCAGTTGAAAAAATGAATAATGTGTTCAACAAAAAGAATCGTGCTTATATCAATATGATGGTCAATCAGTTTGAGTCTAAACGTAAAGCTAAGTCTTTGATGAAAGCACGTGAGAACAAAACTGGTGAATTGAATATGGATAAGTTGTGGGCAACTAAGTTGACTGAGGATGTTTTCCTATCGACTACTATTGTTCCTGATGGTAAAAATCACGGTATGCTTATGGCTATCGACTTCTCTGGATCCATGTGGAATAAAATGGCTGGTACTATTGAGCAGTTGCTAGTCCAGATTGCCTTCTGTAAAAAAGTAAACATTCCTTTTGAGGTTTACTCTTTCACTAATAATCGTGGCAATGACAAAATAAAGCATGCAATTGATAATCAGAAGAAAGGTGACCTTCAGCTGGTTGATCAAGACTTGCATATTATGCGTCTTATCCACTCTGGTGCTGGTAAGAATGAATACAAGAAAGCATTTAACATGCTCTTGGTTATGATGTCTGGTTACACTTCTTACAAAAACCGTCAACAGGGTGAACCGTTCTGTGACAGTTACAGCTTCCCTCGTGATTTGAGTCTTGGTGGTACACCTCTTGACTCTATGGCTCTGCTGATGAGACCTATCGCGTTGGAGTTTCGTAAGAACTACGGCATTGATGTCTTGAATACTTTATTCCTGACTGATGGCGGTAACACTGGTGCACTAGGTATGGGTGAGGTTGATGAATCTCATGGTTACAAGTGGAGGAAAACTGCTCGTGATGTCTATGCTCCAAATGGTGCAGTGGTCGCTATCCGTGAAAATGGTATGACGACTCTTGGTAATCCTTCTGGACATATGTGGACGAAAAGATTCTCTGATCAGGTTTGTGAAGCTGTGATTGCTCACTATGACAGGACAACTGGTTCTAGGACTGTTAACTACTTCCTTGGTGAAAACAATAAACATCGTAACAAACAGTTATGGCAGGATGTCAAAGGTTGGTCTTTTGAGAAAGATGCCGAGTTTGCTGATGAATGGAAGAAGAACTGGTTGGGTGATGGTTTCCTAGAGGTTAATGGTATGAATGGTTTTGCTAATGCATTCATCCTGAAATCTTCAGATCTTGGTAATGATGAAGAACTTGAAATCAATGGTGATGCAGATAATAAAGGTGCACTGCTTCGTGGGTTCAAAAAGTTTCAGAAAAACAAGACTAATTCTAGGAAATTTTTATCTAAATTTATTGAAAAAATCGCTTGACTTTTGGAGTAAAATAAGCGAGAATAGAGTATTACTTAATGAGAGAGGTATATTATGAGTAAAGTAAATCGTGAGATCTTGATAAACGCTCTGGGTGAGCAGAATCAAGAAACTTTTACGCGACCAGAGGTCGCTAAAATTGTCGAGGATCTCGGCATTTCCTATCCGCACTGGTTCTTTAGAGAGAACAAAGTTGGTTACAATAAATACGCTGTTGACGTAGCAGGACTGAAAGTCGTGGCTAGTAATCCTACTGCCCAGTCTGCACCTGCTCCAGTTGAGGATGCTAAGATTGTGACCCAAGCAAAACTTGCAGTGCAAGTTGATAACCTAATTCCTGTGGTTGACCCAACGTATGTCGCGTTTGGTTTCCACAGAGACCTGACCAAGATTATTAAGTCTGGTCTATTTTACCCCACGTTTATTTCTGGTCTGTCTGGTAACGGTAAGACCACTATGGTCGAGCAGATCTGTGCTAAGACCAAGCGTGAGGCAATCCGTGTCAATATCTCTGTTGAGACTGACGAGGATGATTTGATTGGTGGTAATACTCTGGTCGATGGTAACGTAGTTTACCGTGAAGGTCCAGTGCTTACTGCTATGAAGCGTGGTGCGGTTCTAATTCTTGATGAGTTGGATCGTGGCTCTAACAAGCTGATGTGTCTTCAAGCTATCCTTGAAGGTAAACCATACTTCAATAAAAAGACTGGTGAGATGGTTGCTCCGTCTGCTGGTTTTAACGTCATTGCGACTGCTAATACTAAAGGTCGTGGATCTGATGATGGTAAGTTTATCTCTGCCCAGATCCTTGATGAGGCATTCCTAGAAAGGTTTGCTATTACGGTTGAGCAACAGTTCCCTTCTGAAGCACAAGAGAAAAAGATTGTGCTCGGTAAGATGGGTAAAGTTGGTAAAGTCGATGAAGACTTTGCTGAGAAACTTGTCAGGTGGGCTGATGTGATCAGAAAAACCTTCTCTGAAGGTGCTATTGATGACCTTGTTTCTACTCGTAGGATTGAGCATATCGTGAATGCTTACGCTATGTTCGATGATAGGCTGAAAGCCATCGAGTTATGTGTTAATCGTTTTGACGAAGATACTCGTGCTGCCTTTATTGACCTTTACACTAAGGTTGATGCTGGTCTCCACGAGGATGATGAACTTGTCGTTGATCAACCGAGCGAAGATGACTCGGTTGACTCCGACTTCTAAGAGAAAGTGATTAATGAATGGCTTATTTACCAAACAAAGCAGCGGTCTATAAGTATAATTTGGAGAAACGAATGTCAAAAAGTATGGAAATAACACCACAAGAATATGGACTCGTTGACTACAAATATAATGAGGGCGATAACATCGCCCAACTTCAAGCGTATGTCGACGCCACTTATGGTGAACATTATTCCGTCAATAAGTTTCAAGCCACCGAGTTTATAATCGATGGCGGTCATGGTGAAGGGTTTTGTATTGGAAACATTATGAAATATGCCCAACGCTATGGCAAGAAAGATGGATATAATCGCAAGGATCTAATGAAGGTCTTGCATTATGCCTTGATTGCACTTCATGTCCATGATTTGGAACACGAAGATGGCTAAAGTTTTGGTCGCTATCCTGACCAATGGGAAACCTGAGAAGTTAGTTCGCTGTTTGCAGTCCGTGAACTCAAACTCCTCTCCTCACGAGCGGATTGTCGTTATTAATACTCAAGATGGCGACTATCTTTCTCAGGCGACCCAACTTTCTTTTGATCACGGATTCCCAGTAAAGATTACAGAGTCAAATGGCACTCCTGGATTTGGGAAAAATTCTGTGCTCAAAACATTCCTTGAGACTGATGCAGATTATCTGTTTCAGATTGATGGGGATGATTACATTTCAGACACGTGTATTACTCGACTAAATGAGGAGATCGAAAATAACGAGTTTGATATTGCATGCCTTACAAATGGTTATGCTCTTTCCCCAACTGGAAAACAAATTACATTAGAGCAGATAGAGAGTCTGCCAAAGATTTTACGACTCGGATCTAAATGGGAAAAGGAAGAACTGGATTTCTATTATAGATATAAAGAGTTTATCCGTTCACAGACACTGAACGGTGAACCATTTAATAGATATCTTCTGATCAGTCGTGAAGCTGCAAAGATAAAATTCAATGAGAACCTCGACATTGCCGAGGATCTTTTACATTTCCTTCAGATTAAAAATGTTATGAAGGTACATGAGGTTTCCTCTAATGAAGATGACTTCCTGTATATGTATGACTTCTCCGATGATGGACAGGTTATGAATTCAATTAAAGATAAAAGTATGTTGAAAAATATACGAGCAATGATGCAAGAATACAATACAACAATATGAAGATTTTAATTTTTGGACTTCCAGGATCTGGGAAAACATATCTAGCTGCAAGATTGTCATCTTACTTTGGTGAAAAAGCCAAATGGTTTAATGCAGATAAGGTCAGAGATGAAGCAAACGATTGGGACTTTTCCGATGAAGGTAGATTAAGACAATCCAAACGTATGTTCGACTTATGTGAAGAAGCAGAGTCTCATTACGATATTGTCATTGCAGATTTTATTGCACCCTTTGAGGTAGCAAGAGAGCAATTTGATGCTGATTATGAAGTTTTCATGGACACTATCGATGCAGGGAGATATGAGGACACGAATAAAATATTTGAGAAACCAGCGAATGCTGATTATATTATCACTGATCAGCGTGATGATATTGATGCAAAAATTATTGCATATGATATAGGTCAAAAGTATTTATGGGATAACCAATCACCAACAACACAGATGCTAGGTAGATTCCAACCATGGCATATGGGTCATCAAACTCTTTTTGAACGAGCGTTGGACAAACACGGTCAAGTAAATATTATGATTAGAGATATGCCACATGATAATGAAAAAAACCCATACGTGGCTCCACTTGTAAAAGAAAACCTGATACAACAATTACATAATTATGCTGGACAAGTTAAGATAGATATCGTACCAAACATAATGAACATTACATACGGTCGAGATGTTGGTTATAAAATAGAGCAAGAACATCTTGGTGAAGAAATAGAGTCTATCTCTGCAACAGATATAAGAAGGGCAGAGCATATTAGACAACAACAAGATCCGAGGCACAACCAAGAATGAGTAGAGTCGCAATCACTGGTATTGGCATTGTAGATAATCTGGGAACAGATCCTATTGAATGCTTCCAAAATATGATTACAGATGATTATGTTCATCCAGTCGATTATGAAACTGATATTGAATCTCTAAAGGGATTGAAATGTTTTAAGACACGTGAACCTGAATGGGTAGTTCCAGAAGGTATGCGTGTGCCAATGCATAATGCTTTGACAGTAGCATCTAAGAATGCTTTACACGTTATACAACAAGCAACTGAACATATGGGAAGAGTCGCAAAGGGTGTTGAATATACTCGCTCAACAAATGTAGCAGTTGTATTCAGTTCCCTTGCTGCAAAACCGCAGACTGAAGCTGGACCATTTGTTGATAAGTTAAGAGGTGGTAAACGTCTGTCTCCTCGAACTGCTGTTCAATATCTAAATGATTTTACGGCTGGACTGATCAGTCAAACATTTGACTTCCGTGGTGCATGTGTTAGTATGGATGCTGCATGTGCAACTGGTTTATACTCTATTGATTACGCTATGCATCTGCTCAAGACTCACGACTATGTCGTTGTCGGTGGTACAGATACTCCAGCTGTTGATGATGATATGTATTTGTTCAATCAGCTAGGTGCACTTGGTACGAAGTCCAGCCCATTCGATAAGAATCGAGATGGGTTTATAATGGGTGAAGGTGCAGGATGTTTGATGTTAGAGAAAGAACACAACGCTATTGCACGTGGAGCAGATATACTAGGATATATTCATTCAGTATCACATCATACAGATGGACAACTAGGATCTCCAACCTCTCCTGATTTGAGTATGACTGGAGCGATAGCATCAATGAGAGAAGCTACTACTGGTCTGGATAAAGATAAAATTGGGTTTGTAAATGCACATGGCACATCAACACCTATTGGCGACGATCTAGAATATGGAGCCATACAACAAGTCATTCCTGAAACTCCTGTGTTGAGTTTCAAATCTAAAATTGGTCATTCACTCGCATCGAGTGGTATCAATGAAACAATATATTCACTAATGTGTTTGCAAAACTCAGTGATACCGAAAAACTTTAATATTGATGAGTGTGATTTAGAATTTGTCTATAAATATTCTCAGAAACTAAATAAAAATTTAGCGGTAAAGAATTCATTTGCCTTTGGTGGTAAATCTTCTACACTGGTTTTGGAAGTATGATAACAGAATATATTGGTAAGCGTACAGGATATCTACACACGATAATTTATATCGCGTGTACCTTACTCACATTGGTCTATCTTCCTACATTATCACTTATACAGTTTTTATGTTGGGCGATAGGTACAAATCTTTTGGTGGGATATTTGATATCAGGGTTTCAACATAGGTATTGTTCACATAAGTCGTGGCAACCCAGTCGATTTGTCGAGGGATTAAGTGTATTCCTTACAACATTCTTTTTGCTCACTCCCTGCATGGGTTGGGCATCAGTCCACAGACTTCATCACAGGTACACAGATACAGAAAAGGATCCACATGGAAACGTACATAGTATTTTCGATAATTTTATGGTATTCAATACTAATCCTCCATTAACATCAATCCCTAGATGGATGATCAGAGATAAACTATATGGTTTCCAAGCAAGATGGTATTGGGAGATTGGTTTGCTCTCTGGAGCATTGATGTTCTTACTTGGTTATGGTATGTTTTGGGCATCGGTAATAGCAGTGGCATATGTTTTTCAAGTTACATTAAATATTCTTGGACATCCTGAGAGGAGTCCAGTAAACAATGCATTATTGTCTGTGTTATACAGCGGTGAATTATATCATAAGAATCATCATCAGAAACCAGCTAGACCACAGTTCGGTTTGATAGATGCACCATACCAATTTTTCATAAGGTTTCTGGATGTTCGTAAGGATAGATAGTCAATCAAGAATAGATAACAAATTATTTGATATGTGTGAAGGTGCTCATCAAAGTAAAGATCTAACTGCTAAGAATATAGAAAGGCGTGGCTGGATAAACCGACCTGAAACATTATTACATCAAATATTCAAACAAAAGGTTTATGATGAAGGTGGATATTTTGCTTATGAAGAGGGCGAAAAATATCTGGGTGGAATGGGATTCTATCCATTTGAAGAAGATAAAAATATATTCGTTTGTCCTGTAAGATTATATGTTACTCCAGACCTTAGTTTAAAAAAGAGTATGAGAATAATTCAACAACTGGTGGCACACACAGTTAATTATGCAAAAGATAATTATCGTGCCATGATATTTTTTGTTAATGAACATAACAAATGGAGATTGAAAAGCGTAGAGCATGCAGTCAATCCTAAGAAGAACCCATATGCAGTATTCCCTAATCTAGCGATGAAGCAGTATGATAAAACAGTGTCATATAAATTCACTGATCAGACTGCAGTATATTTAGATTATAGCAACTATGAAAACGAGATTCTAAAATGTCTGAAAAAAATTACTATCTAGAATACACCATAACAAGAAGTTCCTTAACAGAACCATTTGGTGCAAAAACTGCCGATCCAGGAATTGCTAAAGGATGGGTAGAAAAAGCTGAAGAAATATATCGTCAGACTGGTGCAGAAAAAAGTTATAATGTATCACCTGATGGTTTGTCTTTAGCGATAACAGTAAAATTTAAAACTCCTGAGAGTAGAGATTCTGTTATCAAACTGTATGAGAAAGAAACAGCAAAACATAAAGATTTTAAAGATGACCACAATCATCTTAATATTGAATACAAATTATTTGAAACTGATGCTTGACATTTTGGTGATGTTGATGTATTATAATGACAATATTTGAAAGAAAGAGGAAACTATATTATGAATATTTCAAAACCAACCCTTGAAGTCTTAAAAAACTTCGCAACTATTAACACGAACATTCTCGTTCGTGAAGGTAATACTCTTGCCACTATTTCTAATGGTAAGAACATATTCTCTCGAGCCACAGTGACCGAGTCCTTCACTAAGGAATTCGCGATTTATGACCTCAACTCATTGTTGGGTTTGCTCACATTTACTGAGAATCCTGATCTGGATCTTGGCGACGAGAGTCTTAAAATCAACAGCGGTGGTGCAGAGTTCGAATATTTCTATGCCGATCCTAGCATCATCGTTGCTGCTCCCGACAAGACTATTGAAGTCGATAACTTCTATGAGTTTGAGATGAGTAAAGATGAAGTCACGAATATTACTCGTGCTGCATCTGTGATCAGTGCACCTGTACTGAGTGTTGTCGGTAAAGATGGTAAGGTTACTTTGTCTGTTGGCGATCCGTCAACTCCTAGAAGCAATACTTTCCGTCAAGTAATTGGTGAGACTGATAAAGAATTTGATTGCAGACTCGCTGTAGAAAACTTCAAAGTGATTCCTGATACTTACAAAGTGGTATTGTCACAGAAGAAGTTTATGTTCCTCGAGAACAAATCAGGTTCAATGAAATACTGGTTGGCTCTCGAACCTAACTCAGTAATCTAACGGAGATTAGAATGCCTTTATTTCCACACCGCATTCCCAATGTGGTACATCATGTCCGCGTAAAAGACGAGGACGGCAATTTTGAGTGGACTCATCCGACTTCACATGAGATTGTAGGACGTGGGAAGAATATCATCTTCTCACTTCCTGGAGCATTTACACCAACTTGCTCTACATATCAGCTTCCTGATTTTGAAAAACTATTTCCAAAATTTCAGGAACACGGTATCGAAAATATCTTTTGCCTGTCAGTGAATGATACGTTTGTTATGAACTGCTGGGCAAAAGACCAGAATCTGGAACACGTCAAAGTCATCCCTGATGGCTCTGGTCAGTTTACAGCTTCAATGGGTATGGACGTTTACAAAGATAATATTGGTTTTGGTGTTCGTTCTTGGCGATATGCAATTATCGTAGAGGACTTTGAAATTACAAAACAGTTTGTTGAACGTGGTTTCATGCATAATGCTGAAGACGATCCATACGGTGTTTCATCGCCACAAAACATTCTTGACTTTTTAGATGGTAAAGAGTATGATGCTGGTGGTGAACAATTACAATTGAACCTCTCAGACGGAGTGGGTTCAGAAGATAAAATCGGATAGGAGTATTATATGATAAAAGATGAATTTCTCTGGGTTGAAAAATACCGACCACAAAAACTGAGCGAGTGTGTCCTTCCCTCCTCTCTCTTGGATACATTCCAACAGTTCGTGGACGCAGGAGAAATTTCAAATCTATTATTATGTGGTACTGCTGGCACGGGAAAAACGACGGTTGCTCGTGCGTTGTGTAACGAATTAGGATGTGACTATATTATTATAAATGGCTCTGAGGAGTCTGGTATTGATGTCTTGAGAACTAAAATCAAAGACTTTGCCAGCACTGTTTCCTTTGAAGGAAAGCCGAAGGTAGTCATTCTTGACGAAGCAGATTATCTGAATCCAAATTCGACACAACCTGCTCTCCGTGCATTCATTGAAGAGTTTTCTTCAAACTGTCGGTTCATATTCACCTGTAATTTCCGCAACAGGATTATTGAACCACTGCATAGTCGAACTACGGTCATTGATTTCAAACTTGGTAAGTCTGACCGACAAAAGATGGCATCACGTTTTATGAAACGTATGACATCTATTCTAGATGGCGAAGGTGTAGGATATTCCGAAAAAGTCCTTGCTGAACTTCTAATGAAGCACTTCCCAGATTATCGACGTGTACTTAATGAATTGCAACGGTATAGTGTGTCTGGAAATATTGACGAGGGGATTTTATCTAATCTCTCCGAAGTCAATACCAAAGCACTTATTGATAGTCTGCGAGACAAAGACTGGAAGAAGATGCGACAGTGGGTTGCCAACAATGTTGATGCAGATCCACAAGGCGTGTATCGTAAAATCTATGATACACTAATTGATAAAGTTGCACAAGTTCCCCAGTTGGTTTTACTTATCGCAGACTATCAATACAAGGCAGCTTTTGTTGCTGATCAGGAAATTAATCTTACAGCATGTCTAACGGAGATTATGGCAAATGTTGAATTTAGAGGTTGATATAAAAAATGCGACAGAGGCAACCGCTGAACTCGTCGCTGAAGCAGTATTAGAAAACCTAATTGTTGTAATAAGAAATCAAGACCTCACTCCAGACGATGAAGTTCGATTCTGTAAAATGATAGGTGAAGTTGAAGACTATCATGCACTCGAACACGTTAAAGAATTTACAAAACCAATAGCAGTAAACCAAAATGTTCTCCGAGTAACAGGAGAAAAAGATGAAGATGGCAGAGAAGGTTTATTTGGTCATGTATCAGAATTAGACTGGCATGCAAACCAAGTATCTCGCCACGATAGATATCCTCTTATATGGTTATACGCTGTAAAAGGTAGCGAAGGTTCTCAAACCAGTTGGCTAAATATGGCTAAAGTTTGGGAAGCATTAAGTGAAGAACAAAAAGAGATCGCAAAGACAAAACAGATCTGGTGTGGTTATGAAAAAGGTCGCGTAAGTGAAAGCGAATATTTCATAGACCACGTTGGTGAAAAACCACATAACATCTATCATAAAAATGTAGCAGGTGTTGAGGGTTTGTTCTTTCCGTTTCTACAAATATTCAATGAAGAATGGGATCCATTTTTCGATGAGTTAAAAGAGATTGCACTCGACCCATACTTCCAATATCATCATTTCTGGAAAGATGGCGATATTGTGATCAGTGAACAATGGCTCTCATTGCATAAACGCTGGGAGTTTGAACATATGGATAAAAGATTATTGCATAGAATTGCATTTGACTACAGGAACGTAATATGACACCAGAAGAAATACAAGGTTACTTAGTAATATTTACACCATTGGTTATGACTATCGTTGCTATGAGTATCTTCACCTTACAAGATAAGAAGATTAAAACTTACAAACTCGGCGATATAGTAAAAGACCAATCACCGAAAATAACTCCAGGAAAATTTGATATGCAGGGTACGGTGCAATACACTAAAGGAGACAACACATAGTGATGAAAATTAATCTGATCAATGATTGGGTTGTTGAAATAAGTGATGTGTGGTTGCCAGATCTATCTCCTGAAGAATGCAGGATGATAGGTAAATTGGTTTTGACAAACCTTGTAGTGGTTGTCAAGAATCAAATGATGTCTCCCGAAGCACAGATAGATTTTTGTAATCATTTAGGTAAAGTCGAAAGATACTATTCATCACAGAGAAAGATTGAAATATCAAAAGACTTATCAGTCGGCGATGGCGTGGCTCGTATCACTGGTGCAAAAAATGAACGCGGTGCAAAGGGTATGTTCCCAGATAAGCATGAACTTATTTGGCATGCAGATGGTTGTGAGAAACCAAATCGAAACTCTATTGTTTGGCTACATGCAATCGAAGGTAGTCTTGGAAGTAAGACAAGCTGGAACAATACCGCACTTGCTTACAGAGATATGCCAGAGGACATCAAAGCCAAAGTTCGCGAGATGAAAATCTACACAAAGACTCCTGAAAATTTCCCATTGTATATCAAGAGATCGAGAAAACCTTTTGATGTATTCATGAAAAATGATGCAGGTGTCGAGGGTTTATATTATCCTCATAACTTTGTCGATGAAATTATCGGTGAAGATATCCACGATTATTTGGTTGACTTTTTGTTTCAACCCAAGTATATTTACGACCATGAATGGACAGATGGTGACATCGTGATTAGTGAACAATGGCTCACAACACACATGAGACACTACTGTGAAACAATTGAAACTCGAGTCCTCAATCGTATTGGACTCAAACATGACAAGGTGTTAAATGCTTGAAGGAATGGGAGACCCAGTAGTAAAGGTCGATGAAGAAGAATTTAAAGTAAAGAAAAAGGCAATAAGTCCTTTTGATTTTGTCAATGCAATACATCATACCAAAGCTGATATGATTGTTGATGACTGGTCTGAGAAACAATACAATCCATATATTGTAAACAAAGCATTGAGTTATGGTGCAGATACGGTCATCGCTGCAAATGAGATGAACAGCAGACCACACATCGAAAAAAGACCACAGTTTGATTTTCTCAAAGCAGTTGTCCGACCAAAGAAAAGATTTAACAAATGGTTGAAGCCAGTAAAAGAAGAAGATCTAGAAGTTGTGAAAGAATGGTATGGCTACAACAATACTCTTGCAGCATCTGCTCTCAGGATATTGACTCCTGATCAGCTTGAAACAATTAAGAAAAAATTAATGAAAGGTGGTTGATAACCAACCTTTGCTCTGAAATCTTTTTAGAGTATCTTGATATTTTCCAAGAAACATAATTTGCACTGATACACTTTGACCATTATAGTGTTCGTTGGTTGGTTCAAAAAAATCACCAGCACTATGCAATTTTGACATATTAATTAGACAAGGAGATCTTAAGACTTTATAATCTACACTGTATGCAATATCATCTCTTTCATAGCTGTTATGAAAGTTTGTTGGTCTATAAAATGCATAGTCAGGATATACAGGCAAATTTAAATTAGACTGTGGTCCAATTCTAGGGTCGTGATGTATTGGTAATTGACCTTTGTCATTATATGATATCATCAATCTCCAACCACTACCACCATATCGGTTAGCAATATTCCATATGAGGTTTGAGTTTTCTTCACCGAAAAGTTTAGTAACAATTGGCTCATTAATACCAAGAAAGTCTGGATTGTTTTTCCCAACCCATTTTGGAATATTATTTTTGGTATATTCACCATTATCTTTTGGTAAATTGTTTTGTTCTCTCCATTTGTCAATTACTTTTTGAATATTATATAGAGATGTATAGTCAGATTTTAGTGCTACAACATCTTTTTGACTACTTTCAGACATAACTGTACGTGCTAATTCATTTAATTCCTTTCTTTCTTCGGGAGAAATTAGATCTTTACACGGATAGTAGTGTTGATGCTTTGCTGACATACTGATATTTATAAATAAATCCAGAATAGTCCAAAAACAATACTAAAAAGGATTTATAATGAGTGAAGATTTCTTCCAGATAGATTACTCTGGATATGCTCCGCTTGAAATCGAATTAAAAAATGCTGATGACTTTCTCAAAATAAGAGAAACCTTATCACGTATTGGCGTAGCATCCAGAAAAGAAAAAGTTTTATACCAGTCTTGTCACATATTGCACAAGAAGGGTCGTTATTTCATCACACACTTCAAAGAGTTATTTGCGCTTGATGGTAAGGCAGCTGACTTTGGAGAAGGAGATTTAGAGAGACGTAACACAATCGCTAAATTACTTTCAGATTGGGGTCTGATGAAAATAGTATCTGAGGAGAAGCATGCAAATCAAGCACCTTTATCTCAGATTAAAGTTCTCGCATTTAAAGAAAAAAATGATTGGGAACTGATCACAAAATATAATATCGGCAAAAAATAACAAAAAATACTTGAAATTTTTTGATTAGTTATTATATATAGAGTGTACGCCGAAAAGGGTACACATTTTACTAACTCGCTTAATTAAGGAGGAAAACAATATGGTAGTTCGTAAATTTAAAGCAACAGACCTGCATGAAATTGCAAGTCAAATCTCACCGTTCACAATAGGGTTTGATCGAGTATTCGATAATCTAAACACTGTCGCTGAACTTTCTAATAATTACCCACCTTACAACATCGTTGATGTCGGTGAAGGCAAATACACTATTGAGTTTGCAGCAGCTGGTTTCAAGGAAGATGAACTTTCACTTGTTCAAGTTCCAGAAGGAAATAAACTTGTTGTTCAAGGTATGCAAGGTAAAGCGGATGAACGAAAATTCTTACATCAGGGTATTGGTGCAAGAAACTTTACTAAGACTTTTGCATTGAACCAAGATGTTCAGGTAACTGGAGCAACATTCGTAGATGGTGTGTTGAATATCCATCTTGAACATATTGTGCCAGATGAAAGAAAGCCAAAAGAAATTAAAATTGGCAAAACCTTTTTGCAAGAGTAGATAAATAATCGGGAGGGCAATAAAGCCCTCCCAACTTTATAGGAATATATTATGAGCGAAAAAGTCGCACCCAAACAAGTACAAATCTTAAAATTATCTTCAGGCGAAGAAATCATCGGTCAAGTTACCGACCTCGTTGTTGAAGAAAGACAAATCATCGTTATGGAAAAACCTGCTGTTATTGTTTTACAACCAACAGAAAATAACGGTAAATTCAGTATCGGTCTTGCACCATATGCACCATATGCAGTAGATAATACAATTCATCTTATGCCTAACCATGTGATTGGTGTCATGCAACCGACTCAGCAACTCCTCGATGAATACAATACTCACTACGGATCGAGTCTGATCACACCAAAGAAAAAAGAGATAATCACATAATCGTCCTTGACATTTTTGTCTGAATGAGGCATAATGGACTCATGTCTGAATTCTATACATATTGCTGGCAGTATGGCAAAAACGTACTGACCAGAGGGTATCGCGATGGTAAACCTTTTACTGAACGTGACCCAAAATTCAAACCGAAGCTGTATGTTCGCTCAAACGAAGAATCAGATATCAAAGGTTTGTATGGTGAACAGCTAAAAGAAATCGAGTTTGGCGATGCTGCCGACTGTCGAGAGTTTCTAGAAAAGTATAAAGGGATTGAGAATTATCCCATATACGGTCAAACAGATCTCACCTATCAATATCTCTCTGAAAAATATCCAGACGATATTCCTTTTGATATGTCTGTGATGAACATACAATCTCTTGATATTGAAACCACTATTGAAAATGGTTTCCCAGATCCAGATAACCCCACTGAAAAGATTACACTGATCACAGTTGTAAATAATAACACCAAAGAAATATTGACATGGGGTGAAGGTGACTGGACTCCTGAGAGTCCTGAGATTGATGGCTTGAATGTCACATATACTTCTTGTCAAGATGAAAAAGAACTATTGTCCAAGTTTGGTGATTGGTGGGTAAAAAATACTCCTGATATTGTCACTGGTTGGAACATCGAGTTTTTTGATATTCCTTATCTAATGAATCGTTTTGCAAGAGTATTTGGTAAGAACGATGAATTCAAAGAAAACAAAGTAAGAAACTCATTCAGCCCATTCGATATGACTCGTAAGAAAGTTGTAACGATGATGGGTAAAGCACATACTCTATATGAAATCAAGGGTGTGGCTCAACTCGATTATCTCGACCTCTACAAAAAATTTACATACACAGTTAGAGAATCTTACAAACTAGATTACATTGCTGAGGTTGAACTCGGTTACAAAAAACTAGAAAACAATCACGAAACATTCAAAGAGTTTTATGAAAAAGACTGGAACAGATTTGTAGATTATAATATCATCGATAGTAAATTGGTTGATGACCTTGAAGACAAGATGAAACTTATTGAATTGATTGCGACTATGGCATACGATGCAAAGTGTAATCTAACTGACATATATTCTTCAGTTCGTACTTGGGATTGTCTTTTGTATAATCACCTGCTGAAGAAAAATATTATGATACCACAGAAGCGTGAAAACGAGGGTCGTATTATTGAAGGTGCATATGTCCAGCAACCAGAGATTGGTGATTATAATTGGGTATTGAGTTTCGATGCAACATCTCTGTATCCTTCAATTATTATGCAGTACAATATGTCTCCTGAGACTTTGATGGCTGAACAACCGATTGATACTTCAGTTGATCAGTTGCTAGATAGAAAAACAAAGATTGATACTGACCTTGCCGTTGCTGCAAATGGTGTAAAATTTTCTCGCGACAAACAGGGTGTGTTCCCAGAGATTACACAAAAGTTTTTTGATGACCGACAAAAATACAAAAAGCTGATGAAAGAAGCTGAACGCGAGTATGAAAAGACTAAAGATCCTAAACTCAAAGCAAAGATTGCGAAGTATAATAACTTCCAGATGGCTAGAAAAATTCAGCTAAACAGTCTTTACGGTGCACTTGCTAATCAGTATTTCAGATATTATGATGATAGGATTGGTGAAGGTATTACATTGACTGGTCAATTTATTATCAGAGAAGCAGCGAAAGCACTGGATGAATACCTAAACAAAGTTTGTGATACTGAAGGCGAAGTATATTCTTTCTATTCAGATACAGATTCTTGTTATATAACTCTTGACAATTTGGTCAAAAAGTATTATAATGACCAGAGTAAAGAGAAGATTGTAAATCTTCTCGATAAAATTGGTGAAGAAAAAATCGAACCTGCAATCGCAAAAGCGATGAGTGGTTTGGCAAAGTATACAAATGCCTTTGATGAAAAGATTTTCTTCAAGCGTGAAGCGATTGCGGATCGAGGTATTTGGGTTGCCAAGAAACGATATGCTCTCAACGTCTGGGACAATGAGGGTGTTCGTTATGAAGAGCCAAAACTGAAGGTTATGGGTCTTGAGATCGTAAGGTCATCAACTCCTGCTCCAGTCAGAGATAGTTTGAAAGAAGCAGTAAGAATTTGTTTATTGGAAGATGAAAAAGCGTTACAAGATTTTGTCAATAAAACGAAAGAAGATTTTTGTAGCAGACCAGTACAGGAGATTGCTTTTCCTAGAGGTTGTAACAATCTTGAAAAGTATACTTCTTCTTCTGACATCTATCAGAAGGGTACACCAATACAGGTAAGAGGTGCATTGTTGTATAATAATGAATTGAAGAAACACAGACTCGGTATGAAATATCCCAAGATACAAGAGGGTGATAAAATCAAGTTTGTGTATCTTAAAGAACCTAATACGCTTGGTGAGAATACGATTGCATTCTCTACTAAGATTCCACGTGAATTCGATCTCGATCGATTTATTGATTATGAATTGATGTTTGAGAAAGCATTCATTGAACCGCTAAATACTGTGGCAGATACTATTGGTTGGAAATCAAAACCAGTTGCATCGCTAGAAGATTTATTTGCATAATATGAAAGAGGTAATATAATTATGAGTCTAATTGAAAAACTAAAAAAGAATTCGACTATCAAAGAGTCGAATATTCTTTCCAAATCTAAGTTCTTCAATACAAAGGATCTGGTACAGACATCAGTTCCTGCATTGAATGTAGCACTTAGTGGTCGCCTAGATGGTGGTCTTACTCCAGGATTGACAGTGTTCGCTGGTCCAAGTAAACACTTCAAGACTGCATTTGCGATGCTTATGATCAAAGCATATCTGGGTAAGTATGACGATGCTGTTGTATTGTTTTACGATTCAGAGTTTGGTGCACCGCAAGGGTATTTTGATTCTTTCGGTATTGATACTGATAGAATTGTGCATACTCCAATCACTGATATTGAACAGTTGAAACACGATGTAATGTCACAGCTGAATGGTATTGAACGTGGTGACAAAGTCATTGTTGTGGTAGATTCTGTCGGTAACTTAGCATCTAAGAAAGAAGTTGAAGATGCACTCGATGGTAAATCAGTCGCGGATATGACGAGAGCAAAACAAATGAAGTCGTTGTTCCGTATGATTACACCACACCTTACAATCAAAGATATTCCTGCCATTGTGGTAAATCATACTTACAAAGAGATTGGTATGTTCCCTAAAGATATCGTCTCTGGTGGTACTGGTATCTATTACTCTGCTGATAATATTTTCATTATTGGTAGACAACAAGAAAAAGATGGTAAGGATGTAACTGGTTATAACTTTATAATCAATGTCGAGAAGTCAAGATTTGTACGTGAAAAATCTAGGATTCCAATTGAAGTATCATTTGAAGGTGGTATCAGTAAATGGTCTGGTCTGCTTGATATGGCTATGGAGTCTGGACATGTGATCAAACCTAAAGTTGGATGGTATACTATTGCATCTGAAGGCGAAGAAGGTAAGAGTTACAGAGCCAAAGATACTTACAACAAAGAGTTTTGGCTTCCTATCCTAGCAGATAAAACATTTACTGATTGGATTGAGAAAAGATATTTGATTTCTGGTAGTGAAATTATGCAAGATGAAATATCAGAAGATGATATCGCTGAAGCGTATGACTCAAGTGATGGCTGAATTTCTCTTGACTTGTGACAGGTGTTCGGTTAAAATATACGATAATGATACTGCACTTGTTTTCCAAACTCCAGATGGTGAGGTTGGTTTGTGTGAGAAATGTGTTGAAGAAGTAAGAAGAGAATTTATTGATGAGAATAGAGACCCAAATTTTATCGAGTCTAGTGACTAATGAAGAGTATGTCCGTAAAGTCATACCTTTCCTGAAAACTGATTACTTTACAGATTCTAGCGATCGTATCGTATTCGATAAAATCCATGCATATGTAAGTAAGTACAACAATCCACCAACTAAGGGTGCATTGTTGATTGCTCTACAAGACGACAGAAAAATCGGTGAAGATTTATATGTTGAATGTGAAACTCTGATCAATAGTTTAAATCCAGTCGAAGCAAATCAAACTTGGTTGATAGATGAAACCGAAAAGTTTTGTAAAGACAAAGCAGTTTACAATGCTATCATGGACAGTATTCAAATCATCGATGGCTCAGACAAAGCAAGATCCAAAGATGCATTACCGAGTCTGCTTTCGGATGCACTCGCTGTTGGGTTTGATACTAATGTTGGTCACGACTATATTGAAAACGCTGATGACCGTTTTGATTTCTACAATCGAGTCGAAGAAAAGATTCCTTTTGACCTCGAGTTTTTCAACAAGATTACCGATGGTGGTTTACCAAACAAAACTTTGAACATTGCCCTTGCTGGTACTGGTGTTGGTAAATCATTGTTCATGTGTCATATGAGTGCAGCTGCTTTGTCACAAGGTAAAAATGTTTTGTATATCACTCTTGAAATGGCTGAAGAACGTATCGCTGAAAGGATCGATGCGAATCTAATGAATGTGCCTATCCAAGATCTGAAAGATCTTCCCAAGAAAATGTTTGATGACCGTGTAACGAAAATTAAAAACAAGATAGATGGTAAACTTATCATCAAAGAATATCCCACTGCCTCTGCTCATGCTGGTCATTTCAAAGCATTATTACAAGAACTAAAACTTAAAAGATCTTTCAGTCCTGATATTATCTTTATTGACTATCTAAACATCTGCACATCACAAAGATTCCGTGCAGGTTCGAGTGCAAACTCTTATACTATTATCAAAAGTATTGCTGAAGAACTTCGTGGTCTCGCAGTTGAACAAGATCTTCCGATTGTATCAGCTACTCAGACAACAAGATCTGGTTATGGTAGCAGTGATGTCGACCTTACAGATACTTCCGAGTCGTTTGGTCTACCAGCAACTGCTGACTTAATGTTTGCTCTGATCAGTACTGAAGAACTCGAAGCACAACAACAGATGATGGTCAAACAATTGAAAAACAGATATTCAGATCCAACATCAAACAAAAGATTTATGGTCGGTGTTGATAGATCTAAGATGCGTTTGTTTGATTTGGCAGACTCAGTACAAAAACAAATTACAGACAGCGGACAGGATGATGGTCCAGTTTTCGATAATTCATCATTCGGAAACAAGTTTGCTGGTAAATTCGAGGAGTTTAAACTATAAATATAATAAAATATGAAAGAAACAATAATGACTGCCCTAGTCGGTATTATAGGGTTGATTAGCATCTTGGCTTTCGCTTATGAAAGTGCAGATGTTAAAGGTTATGGTGATGTTCACGGTTGCTGGGGTGAATGTTATGAAGAATATACAGCAGTGAATGGCACGTTCAAAGAGCAACTCGAAGCCAAAAGGATTGCAATGCAATCAGAAACACCTGCTGATAGAGGTGCAAAGGTTTATGTTAATTGTGCTGCATGTCACGGAGTAAACGGTGAAGGTGGTTTTGGTCCAGCTTTAATCGGAAGCACTTCAATCGTCAAGATGCTAACACAATATAAAAATGGCGAAACCAGAGGTGCACAATCAGCACTTATGTGGGGACAGGCTGCAAGTCTTTCCCAACAAGACATGGAAGATTTACAAGCATATATTGGAGAGATGTGATGAGTACAGTTTATAATCCAGAAACAAATAGATACGAAGCAGATTTATCTCATGCCAGTAACTGTATAACACATCAAGAAATAGCCAGAGTGCTACATGCAAATGGTGATGATTATAAAATGGGCACACTTGTATATGGAACATATGAAGAAATAGAAGCATGGTGTGAAAAAAACGATATGTGGGTAGATAAATATCTAGACCACGTGAATCCATCTACTATTTACAATATAGGAGAATGGGTAGGCACAGGAATAAGAAATCCTTACTCTGTTAGTGTCCCATACGATTATAGAGAAAACAGAGCGATGGGTACATTTAATACTCGTGGCGTAAATTTGGAGAAATGGTAAATGAAAATATTAAATTGGATTGAAGAAAGATTTTGGGAAAGAACAACTTGGGATGGTGTCATCCTAATCATTGCAGGAATCGCATTCCTAGTTTTAAAACCTATCGCTAATTTGATAGCATTGTTTGCTATCGGTTATGGCGCATGGACAATTTATAAGAAAGAAGACGTATGATCAGAGTCTATGCATTTTTGGCTATCTTCGGAGTTGTCGGTGCAATCCTATTTGGTGCGTACTGGGAATATAAAGATATGCAAAACAGAATTGATACTTTGAGAGAAAACAATGCAAAGTTAGAACAAGTTTCTGCTGCAAATGCTGAAGCACTCTCAAAAGCAACTGCCTTTGCTGCAGAAATGGAACAGCAAAATATACAATTAACAGCAAGTCTTCAGGAAGCAGAGAAATATAAAGACGAGTTATTGAATAAATTTCAACGACACGATCTATCATTATTGTCTCTGAAAAAACCTGGATTAATAGAAAAGAGGGTAAACAATGCAACTAAGAAAGTATTCGATGATATCGAGCGTCTTACTGCTATCGATTCTGATTAGTGGTTGTGCCTTATTAAGATCTCCTGAAGATCGTGTAGTGGTACAAAATGAATTTATTGAAAAGAAAATACCACTACAGGCAAATCCAAAACCAGTAACTCTCGGTGATGCAAAATATTATGTAGTTACAGAAGAAAACTGGGATGAGTTTATTGCAACCTACAAAAAAGAGAACGGAGAGCCATGGGTGTTCTATGCGATGTCTGTTCGTGGGTATGAAACAATGGCTCTAAATGTTGCTGAAGTCGCAAGATATTTACAGCAACAAAAACAAATAATCATTTATTATGAGAACGCTATCACTGGGGGCAATAAGGTCGCACCAGTGTTCGGTGAAGAGGAAAAAAAAGAGGAGAAGAAATAAATGGTAGATATGATTATCACACAAGCACTTAATTTTTGGCAGTTTACTGTTGTCGGTATTCTGATCATAATTGGGTTCGTAGTAAATATGTTTGGCGTAGACCAAGAAGAACCACTGGTAAATCTTTCATATAAAGAGATGCCAGATATGAAACCTATCACTATCCCAACTGCAGGAAAAGGATTTTGGGGAGCAATCTGGATGTGGATTACTGGTGTCAGAACTTGGCAAATCTCTAAAGACTGGAATTTTTCAGTAAATGGAGAAAACTATGTCATTCCTAAAGGATTTGTATTTGATGGTGCATCTGTACCCAAGTTTCTAGCATCATGGCTCTCACCTGTGGGTGTATTGCTTGTTGGTGGATTGGTACACGATTATGCCTACAAATACACTGTACTCTTGAAAAAGGGTAAGAAGTCTACTTCTGCTCCAATGACTCAAAACGAAGCTGATCAACTGTTTCGTGATATCAATATTGAACAAAATGGATTTCATCTATTGAACAATCTTGCATATTGGGCATTGGTACTTGCTGGATTCATGGCGTGGAACAAGCACAGAAAAGCTAACTGCCAAGCTATCGAAAAGTAGTTTCGCTATAAATAATCTCTAGAGGAGATTAAAATGAGTGAAACATCACACCATCCAGCCGATACTAACGGCGATGGCAAAGTAAGCAAAGAAGAAGAACAAATGTACCTCGAGTTTAGACGTAAGCAACTCGAGGATGAAGATGCAATGAGAGATGCCCAGCGTAAGATGGCATGGTACTCTCTCGCAGGAATGCTTTTATATCCTGCAGCTGTGGTTGCAGCCAATCTGATCGGTCTTGATCAGGCTGCAAAGATCCTCGGTGATATGGCATCGGTATATTTTGTTTCTGTTGCTGCAATTGTTGCAGCTTTCTTTGGTTCTCAAGCCATAAAAAAGTAGAAATTAGACAAAAAAACGCTTGACATTTTACGCATTATGAGGCATAATGTGTGTATAACTGTTAAGAGAGGATTTGTTATGTTAGATTATGAAGCTATTTTTAATACTGATTTTGTAATGAAAGGCATGGATTTAGAAACCATGGAACTTGTGGATAAGGTTGTGAAAGTAACAAACATTCTCGATGGTCCAGGAATGGACAAGCGTGATTATTGTACGGTTGAAGGTCTACAAGACTGGGAAATCGACATGCCCTTCGAGGATTTCTTAAAAAATGCGAAGGTGGCTGCATAAATGGATGCACTACTTGACCACATAGACCGCCTTAACGAAGGTCGCGTCTTCAAAATACCATCAACTGCTACATATTGGCGACACAAAGGTGTCGAAACTATTGATCAGTTTGCTCGGCATACTCTTGAACAAGAGTTTGCTGAAGCATGGTTAGGATGCTACGGTGTCCAACATAACGGTTCTGTAAAACATTTCACCAGTCCTGAACTGGTCGTAATGATTGATGAACTTAATGAGCAACGCCTATTTGACGAGGAATTGTAATATGGCAAAAGAAGGTCTTGATGAGATCTTTGTGGTTAAGCTGACACGTGATGTGTCAAATTTTCCATCCGACGGAGACATTGATTATCTCCGCAATAAATATAGTATTGAACGAGGTACAGCGATTGCTGTCTTCAATACTGCAGGAGAGTGGGTCAGTACTCACAACGCTTAGATTAAATGCATCTGTGGCGCAACTGGATAGCGCATAAGACTTCTAATCTTAGGGTTGTAGGTTCGAGTCCTACCAGATGCGCCAATAACTGAGATATATATTGTATGCCGATTTATGACTTTCTAAATACCAAAACTGATCAGTACGAGGAACATCTCGTATCAATAAGCGAATACGATCAGTTTGCGAAAGATAATCCCCATTTACAACGAGCATATCTCAAAGCACCGAACCTAAATAAAGGTGGTGTCGGTGATAGAACAAAAGCACCAGATGGTTTCAAAGAGGTTCTCTCTAAAATATCTGATGCTAATCCGAATTCTAATCTTGCCTCTGATTATGGCAAAAAAGACCACAAATCAGTAACAGTAAGAAACGCTGTTCAAAAGGTAAGTAAAAAGTTGGGAGATAAAATCTCTCAGCCAGAATGATTGGGTTGGACGCCATAAATAGTCTCGCGTGGATCAACGGTAAGTCCACATCAATTTGTTATGGAGTAAGAGATGCAAATAAGAGCAAAATCAAGTCCTTTAGTTAAAGCACTCGCTAAAAAACTAGAAGGCGACATAGCTATTGCACAAGCAAACATTGACGTTTACTTGGAGCAGTCAGTTGGTATTGGTGAACATCCCGATATCGTCCAAGCCATAGAAACTCAAGTTGAGTTATTGGCTAATGCAGATGAAAAGCTGCAAATCCTGAAGAAATATTACGGAGTTTAAGGAATCATGGAAGATCCTATTCAAATATTGGCTCAAACTTTAATTCATGGTTATGCAGTAATTATTGCATTCATGGCAGGTTGGGCACTACCACGTGGTAATGCATTGCGCATGTTACAACTTGGTATTCTAAAAAGAATTCATAATTTTCTCGCTTATGAAGATGAAATTGTGGTTTCTAAAATGGAAAAAACGAAAAGAAAAATCGTTCGTAATAGGAAATTTACGTCTGAATAAACGGAGAAACAATGCCAGTAAAATATAAAAAGGATGAGATTCAAGTAAAAAGAAATGCTGATGGATCTCAAACCAAAACAATAAAAAGATATTTTATGCAAAATGAAACTACTGAGTTTTTGATTGATCTTCTTAACGAAGAAAAAACTAAACCCAAACTGAAACATAAAATTAGAAACTTTTTATCTCATTCTAGAGGTGTTAAGTTGGTGAGGAAATCAAAATGATGACAGCACTAGAAAAAATGCATAGATACGATCATCTGATCAAAAATGCAATGGCAGCACATGACCGAGCAAAATCGGAATGGGCTAAAAAATATTGGTTGAGAGTTGCAAAACAACTCGCGGAAAACTTCAAACGTCAAGAGCCACAACAGGTTCATTGATTATAAATAGGGAATACAATGGCTGAACTTGAAGGACAAGTTAATGTAGTCTATGAAGAGATGTTATCTGAACTGATCACAAATCTTTATAAAGATCGATTGAAAGCACTCGCACAAGGAAAGGTTATAGCAACCAAGTACAATGAAGTGCTAAAATTGAACACAGAACTTAATGAGCAGTTAATTCTTACTCAAACTGAGTTGAGCCATAAAATAAAAGAACTTGAGAAGTTAAAGAAGAGACAACCAAAGAATGCAAAGTCTAAGGACATATCTAAATGAAGATGCTGAAGGAAAAAATCTGCATCTAGAACATATTGAGGATGAAATCCTCAATTTTGGTATTGGTGGTGCACGTGGCTCTATCAATTTTCTAAGATCACTTAGAGATATGTTGGCTGGTAACTCTCGCTCGTCAATCAATATGACGGTAAAGTGGGATGGTGCACCAGCTATTTTTGCAGGTATCGATCCATCTGACAACAAGTTCTTTGTTGCCAAGAAATCGGTGTTTAATAAAACACCTTTACTTTACAAATCTAATTCTGATATCAATAATGATAGCAGACTCCCCCAATCATTAAAATCTAAATTTAGTATTGCTCTGCGCGAGTTTTCAAAGCTGGGCATTACAAACGTCCTCCAAGGTGATTTGATGTTTACATCATCTGACCTAGAGTCTGATATGATTGACGGTCAAAGGCACACGACTTTCCAACCTAATACAATCGTCTATGCAGTTCCACAAGGAACGCCACTGGACGCCACCATTAAACAAGCAAAGATCGGTGTGGTTTGGCATACAACATATTCTGGAAAATCTCTTCCTGAGATGAGAGCATCTTTTGGTGCAAACATTAGTAATCTTCGTAAGAATCGTAACGTCTGGATGGACGATGCGACATATAAAGATGTATCAGGAAAAGCAACATTTACCCAAACCGAGACAGCTGCAGTGACAACTGTACTATCAGGTGTCGGTAGAACATTCAGGACAATAAATGCATATCAATTAAATTCATTTATGAACTTCCAAGCTGGTTTTACTGGCAAGATGGTTGGTGCAAGTGTTAAGACTTACATCAATTCACTCGTAAGAAATCAAACACAACTTAAATCATCTCATGCATCTGGATATAAACAATGGGTTTCTGACAAATACGACACAGAGATCGCAAAACTCAAGACTGAAAAGTCACAGAATGCACTGGCTGAAAAGAAAAAGAGCGCAATAGAATTGTGTGATGAATACAAAGGTTTACTTGGAAATGTATTTGAATTCATGGCAGGTATTGCTAAAGCCAAAGCATTGATTGTAAAGAAATTAGATACTGTAAAAAGTATTGGCACATTTATTAGAACAAGTAACGGTTTCAAAGCTACAACACCAGAAGGTTATGTCGCTATCGATCGTGTGGGTGGCAACGCTGTTAAACTCGTAGATCGTATGGAATTTAGTTTCAATAACTTTACAGCGATAAAGGCATGGGATAGATGAGCAAGACATTAGTGTTCGCATTCGGTAGGATGAACCCTCCAACAGTTGGTCATGGTAAACTGATCACAAAAGTAAAGCGTATGGCAAATACAAGTCGTGCAGACCATCTGATTATAGCGAGTCATTCCGAAGACAAAAATAAGAATCCACTACCGCCAAGTGAAAAGTTAAAACACTTGAAGGGTATGTTCCCAAACACGAATTTTAAATTATCAGATCGTATGAATCCTAATTTTATCTCTCAATTAAAATTGTTGACAGGTAAATATGACAATATTATTATGGTTGCTGGGTCTGATAGAGTACCAGATTTCCAAAGATTGTTAGACAAATACAATGGAAAAGACTTCACATTCAAAACAGTAAAGGCAGTATCTGCAGGTGAGAGAGATCCAGATGCTGAAGGTGTTACTGGTATGAGTGCGAGTAAAATGAGATTGGCAGCAAAGAATAACAAATTTGATGAATTCAGTCGCGGTCTGCCAACAACCTATTCGGCTAGGAATAAGAAAAAATTGTTCAACCAAGTCCGTAAAGGTATGCAACTGAATGAAACTTATATATCATTTTCACAATATCTAAAGGATTAATATGAAATTATCAAAAAACTTTACGTTGAAGGAGTTTACGAGATCTCAAACTGCTACTAGGTTGGGTATTGATAATACTCCAAATGAAGAGCATCTCGAAAATGCAAAAGCATTATTTGAGAATGTCGTACAAAAAATCAGAGATGAACACGGTGTCACCAGAATTAATTCTGGATATCGTGGTCCAGAATTGAATAAAGCTGTTGGTGGTTCACCGAACTCTCAACACTGTCATGGAGAAGCTGCAGATCTAGAATGTGATAACATTGACAACCTAGAGTTAGCAAAGTGGATTCGTGATAATTTACAGTTTGATCAGTTGATTTTAGAATTCTACACTCCTGGAGACCCATCATCAGGATGGATACACATTACGTGGAAGCGTAATATATCGGATAATCGTAATAAAACTCTTACCGCATCTAAAGTAGATGGCAAAACACAATACAGTCTTGGATTGCCAGATGATAGCGGTTCTACTGGTCCATATGATTTCTAGGAACAGTATTAATGGATCGTATTACTCGTAGATTATTCAACAGATTAAATAGATTACACAAGAGACAGACTCCTCTTACCTCTGAAGAACGTCAAAATCTTATAAATAGTGAAGGATTATACAAACTAATTACCAACCACAATGAAAGAGTGGATGGTATTGTAAATGAACTTATTGCGAGGAAATAGTGGATCTCGAAACCATACTTGAAGGCATAAACGATCCTGCTATTTTTAAGGCAGTGTTCCTTGCTGGTGGTCCAGGAAGTGGCAAGTCTTTCGTAGTAGGTAGAACAGCATTGCAGGCACAGGGTTTAAAATTAATTAACTCTGATGACCACTTTGAAAGATTGCTGTCAAGAGAAGCGATGAAGACAGATCCTTCATCAATATTTTCGCCACGTGGTCAACAAATTAGACAACAGGCGAAATACCTTACCAATCTCCAAATGAGATTGGCAATCAATGGTAGATTGGGTCTCGTGATTGACGGAACTGGTAAGGACATAGGTAAGATTAGAAACCAGAAGACAATGCTCGAAACAATGGGCTATGAAACTGCTCTGGTTTTTGTAAATACCGATCTGGAAACTGCTATGTCTAGAAATAATAGTAGACCAAGGCAACTTCCAGATGACCAAGTAAAGAAAATGTGGAACGAGGTTCAAAATAATCTCGGTGGTTTTCAAAGGATGTTTGGTCAGAATATGATTATTGTTGATAATAGCGATGGCATCAACACTGATCAGGTTTTATTGCAGGCATATAGAGATGTCAGTAGATTTGTAAAAGCACCATTGAGAAGTAGAAAAGCACTACAATGGATTAAACAACAAAAGGCTGCAAGAATGAATGAGGATATAAAAAAGATGGACATGGGCGATGTCATTAAAGATTTTCAAAAGTCTGATGCACCTCAATTCAAAGGTAAGAGCAAGAAAAAGAAACGTGAAATGGCGATTGCAGCAAAGTTAAGTGCTATGGACGAAGCACCAAAAGTAGCACAAGACAGTGATATAGCGAAAAGAAAAGGTTCACAACCTGCAAAATATCATGCAGGTTTAAGCAAATCAACAAAACAAAAAAGAGACGCGCAATTTAAAAAGCAGGCAAAAATGTCTGACAGTAACCCAGCTGCATACAAACCAGCAGCAGGTGACAAGGATGCGAAGACGAAGCCATCGAAGTACACCAAATATGTCCAGAAGATGATGGACGAGGAGAAGTTCGAGCCTCACATGATGTACCACCCAGAGACTGGTAAGGGAATGATGGCACAAAGGCATTCTGATCACATGCGTATGTCTCGGCTGGGTTACACTCTCGATGAAAAATGTTGGGATAGCCACAAACAAGTTGGCATGAAGAAAAAAGGGAACAAGATGGTTCCTAATTGTGTGCCTAAAAATGAAGGCAACGAGGATGTATTAATCGATCCTAAAAAATATAAGAAAAAAGACCCAATGGCTCTACCACAAATTGGTAAACTTCGCAACGTAAAGAAAAGAGTTTCAAAGCAACGTGTAAAAGACACGAAAGTATTCGACAAAATTAAGATTGACGAATCAGATTATATGGTAGAAGTATCTATGTCTGATGTAGTTAAGTCAAAATCAATCTACAAAGACAAATATATGAGACTGGCGAATCACATTGTTTCTGATTACAGAAAAGATAAAATTCGTGGTGGTGGTCGTGCAAGACATGACGTATATTTTCATGCCCATGAAATCTTACGCAGGATGGGTCAAGAAGGCAGGAAACTCAATTCAAGAATACTCGGCGACAAAGCTAAAGCAATCTTGGGTGAAGAATACAAATATGAATGGGGAACAGCTGACGGTACAGCATATATGAAAGCTATGACTCCTGGATATTCTCACAAGACAACTAAGAAAAATAGAAACAGTTCTAAAAGACATTACAAAGTTGACGAGAAAAGTATTCAAGAAGAAGATGGCATTATGTGCAAAGATGGTATGTACTGGTGCAGACAACGTAAAGCGTGTGTTCCTATTCCAGACGGTTACAAAGATAGAGGTGATGGATATATTATCCGCGAAACTGTAGAGGAAGCCATTGAGCATGTAAATGCAATCTATAAAGATTTACTCGAAAGACTCGATGATAATGGTAAGCCACATATCGCTGAACCAATTGAAGATGTCCTCTCTGCAGAGGATATTCGCGATCTATTGATAAAGGCAGATAATCTTTCAATCGATGATATGAAAGACCTTGGCATTATAGACGAGGAAGAGCCTGAAGAAGAACTAGAGATTGATACAGCAGAGGTTCAAGTTACAGAAGCACTTACACCACTTGGTCGTATCAAACGTAGACAAGCTGCAAGAAGAAACAAAACAAAATTAAAACTCGCTCGTGTTCGTGCATTGAAACGTGCAGGTGGTAACGCTCGTATCAAATTACGTGCTACACGTGGTGCGAGAAATTTAATGTATAAACGTCTGCTACGTGGACGTGATAAGTCAGGATTACCACCATCAGAGAAGGCAAGACTGGAAACAATGATACAAAGATTCCAGCCATTGATTGCTCGAATCGCTGTTCGTATTTTACCACAGATTCGTAAGACAGAACTTAGTCGTTTGAAAAACAAACGTGCTGGTATGAAACCACAAAAAGCGAAGAAATTTGTGATCAAGAAAGGTGGTAATGCTTCTAAATATAAAGCAAAGAAATTTGTGATCAAGAATAAACCGAAAGGTTCTGGACCACAAAAAGCGAAAAAAGCAGCAACTAAATAATGAAACCGAATAAATATGTAAAGAAACCAAAACTCAAGCCAGTAACAAAGGCAGAAGCGATGGAAAGAGTCTGGAAAGACAACACCATTATTGGTAATAAAGGTAAGAAAAAATGAAAAAATTTAGCGATTTTATAAGGGAAGAAGAAATGCATGAATTAAAAATGCATCCCCAACACAAACAAATAAAAAAATACGCAGATGCTAAAGCTAGTGATACATTTAAAAGAAGATTTGGTGCTCTTGGCGACGGTGGTCCAGAAGGAGATACTGTTAAAGCGAGAGCAGCAGCTTCTAAAAATCTTCGTAAACTGAAAAAACCATTAGCTAAAACAGGTATGACAAAAGCTGCAAATAAAATTGCAAAGAAATCTTCTGACCGTATGATAAATTTGACACGTCAAGATCACGGCGACGAAAAAACAGACCCATCAAAGAAATTTACTAACAAACAACGTAGAGATCAAATGAAAAGTGGTAGTTTTGGCGATGCAAATGATAAGTATTACAGAGGAAGTTCGAGAAGAAATGAAGAAACTGAAAGTCTTGAAGAACTTAAACAGTCTACAATGAAAAGTTATATTGGTAAGGCACAAAAACAGGTTACTGATACAGAAAAATTTAGAGACTATCAGAACAAATCAATGGGCAAAATGAATTTGTCTAAAGCCGACAAAGATTTTGTAAATAAAAAGATGGATAAAGATACACTTAAAAGACGTCAAGGTATCAAAACTGCAATGTCCAAAATGAACAAAGAAGAAACTTTTGATGAAGGTGCAATAGCAGACAAAGCAAAGAAGTCTGGTATTTCAGCTGCAACATTGCGTAAAGTCTACAATCGTGGTATGGCTGCATGGAAGACTGGTCACCGTCCAGGAACAACCCCACAACAATGGGGACATGCTCGTGTAAATGCATTTATTACGAAAAAGAAAAAAGGTGGGTTGAACCACGACAAGGATCTTGCGTAGTGAAAACCTTTCGCGAATTTAGAGAGCAAAATGAACTCTCAGAAGCACCACTGGTTATGATGAGTCAAGGTGCACTGAAAGTAATGTCCGATAAATTAGTGAAAAGACTATCCAAAGAAGGTGCGAATAGAAGAATCCAGATGATGACTCAAATAGGAAAAATAATAGGTGTTCAAGTAAAAGTATTACCAAATAATAAAGTAGAACTAAGATGAAACAATTTTCTGAAACAGTCATAGTAAAAGAGATTAGTGACAAAGTCGTCAATAGAGTCACTCAGA
>Ga0160423_10000484_pt1 | contig 32447 bp, 31 predicted proteins | sample CRUFie14St8metaG_FD_108191 | JGI IMG/M metagenome (GOLD analysis project Ga0160423, IMG submission 108191) | Marine microbial communities from the Costa Rica Dome - CRUD Field 142mm St8 metaG | ecosystem: Environmental > Aquatic > Marine > Oceanic > Photic zone | place: Costa Rica: the Eastern...
AAAATTTTTTAAAAAATTACACAAGTAAATTTTATCATTTAGTAAAAAACTATGATGAAAAAAAAATCTTAAATATTATTAAAATTATAAAAGATGTAAAAAAAAATAAAAAAAAAATAATCTTAGTTGGTAATGGAGGAAGTGCTGCAATGGCAAGCCACGTAAGCGTTGACTTTACTAAAATGTGCAAAATAAGATCAGTTAATTTTAATGAAGCTGATCTCATAACTTGTTTTTCAAATGATTATGGATACGAAAATTGGGTGCGAAAAGCTTTTGATTTTTATGCAGATAAGGGCGATTTGATAATTTGTATTAGTAGTAGTGGGCAGTCACCTAATATTGTAAATGGTGCAAAATTCGCAAAGAAAAATGGATGCAAAGTAGTTACATTAACAGGATTTAAAAAAAATAATAAAGTTAGCAAAATTGGACATGTAAATTTGTGGCTGGATTCTAATAATTATAATTTGATAGAAATGACGCATCATTTTTGGCTTCTTTTAATAGTAGACTGTATCGCTAAATCGAAATTTTAAAACGAAAAATATGAAAAAGTTATTCATTACAGGTGGATGTGGGTACGTTGGATCAGCAATGATACATAATTTTTTAGATAAGTACATTATTAAGAATATTGATGCTGAATGGTTTGGAAATAAATTAAAAATTCATGACAATTTAACTACTATAAAAAAAGATATAAGAAACTTGATTGATGTTTCTATTGATAATGAGACTTATGCAACTTTACATTTAGCTAATATTGCTAACGATCCAAGCGTTGAGCTTGATCAAACTCTCTCATGGGAAGTAAATGTTTTGGCAGCAAAAAATTTAATTGAAAAAAGTATTAAAGCAGGAGTAAAGAAATTTATTTACGCAAGTTCAGGTAGTGTTTATGGCATAAAAAGTGAAATGAAAGTGACAGAAGATTTAGATTTAGTTCCAATTTCAGTCTATAACAAAACAAAGATGATATGTGAAAGGCTTTTACTAAGTTATAGAGACAAAATAGATGTCTATATTGTGAGGCCTGCTACTGTTTGTGGCTTATCTCCAAGAATGAGATTTGATGTGAGTGTTAATTTATTAACTTTACAAGCATTAAAACAAAAAAAAATAACAATTATGGGAGGTAGCCAAACCAGACCTAATATTAATATTAATGATATGATAAGAGTGTATGAACATATTTTAAATAGTGATATTGACCAAGGAATATATAATGCTGGTTTTGAAAATATTTCAATTTTAGATTTAGGTAAAAAAATACAAAACAAAATTGATTGTAAAATTGAAATTGTTGAAAGTAATGATCCAAGATCATACAGACAATGTTCAGACAAACTAATAGAAACTGGATTTGAACAAAAATTTAGCATAGATAACGCAATAGATGAAATCTCAGAGGCATTTTGTAACAATAATCTTGTAGATGATGATTCATGTTATACGGTTAAATGGATGAAGAATAAGGTTTTAAATGGGTAAAGAAATAGACTTATTAAAAAATTATCCAAAAGCTAAAAGGGATTTAACAAGAAGATTAGAAACCAAAACAGATGAAGTTAGATCAATAGCAAGAAAATTTGATAAAGAATTTTTTGATGGTGATAGAAAATTTGGTTATGGTGGTTTTGCTTATAATTCAAAATATTGGTCAGAAGTTGTTAAAGATTTTAGCGAATATTACAATTTGGGTAATGGTAGTAAAATTTTAGATGTTGGCTGTGCAAAAGGTTTTATGTTGTATGATTTTTTCAAACTCAATTCAAACTTAGATTTATACGGCATAGATATTTCAAAATATGCAATAGATAATAGTATACCTGAAATTAATCATAAATTAAAGGTCGCAAATGCAACTAATCTTCCATATGAAGATAACTTTTTTGATCTAGTAATTGCTATTAATACAATACATAATTTAGATAAATCAGAATGTGCTACTGCTTTAAAAGAAATTTCTAGGGTATCTAAAAGTAATGCTTTTTTAACAGTTGATGCATATCGTAATAATGATGAAAAACAAAGAATGTATGCATGGAATTTAACAGCCAGAACAATTATGTCAGTAGAAGAATGGATAAAATTTTTTGATCAAAACAGTTATGATGGAGATTACTTTTGGTTTATACCTTAAATAAAAAATCTGCTCTTGAAATTCATAAAAAAATTTTTTTAATTAGAGAAACCGAAGAGAGAATTGCAGAGGAATATAGTAATCAGAAAATGCGCTGTCCTGTTCATTTATCTATCGGACAAGAATGTGTGCCAGCTACATTATCTTACTTTCTCAATAATCAAGACTTTGCAGTTAGTACTCATAGAGGTCATGCACACTATATTGCAAAAAACGGAAATCTAAAAAAAATGATTGCCGAGATCTATGGTAAAGTGACTGGATGCTCTAAAGGTAAAGGGGGATCTATGCATTTAATTGACAAGTTAGTTGGATTTTATGGAACTTCAGCAATAGTGGGTAACAGCATACCAGTAGGAGCAGGTCTTTCATACACTTTATTAAAATCAAAAAATAAGAATTTATCTATAGTTTTTCTTGGTGAGGGAGCAACTGAAGAAGGAGTTTTTTATGAAACATTAAATTTAGCTGCAGTTAAAAAATTACCAACTTTATTTATTTGTGAAAATAATTCTTATTCTGTTTATTCTCCATTAAATGTTAGGCAGCCAAAAAATAGAAATATAACAAAAATGGTAAATTCAATTGGGGTTAGGTCACTAGAAAGTGACGGAAATGATATCAAAAAAGTTTTTAATGCATGTAAAAAAGGAGTAAATTTTGTAAGAAATAATAGAAAACCATTTTTCCTTTTATTCAATAATTATAGGTGGAGAGAACATTGTGGTCCAAATTATGATAACAATATTGGATATAGAACAGAAAAAGAATTTAAAAGTTGGAAAAAGCGTGATCCATTATTGAATTCATATAATTTGTTAAAAAGATTTAAAATAAATAAAATAACCATTAATGATATAGAAAAAAAACAAACATTAAAAATTGATAATGCTTTTAAATTTGCAGAAAAATCTAAATTTCCTCATAAAAAAGAACTTTTGAAAGATGTTTATAAATGACAAAAATTCCAATGTATAAAATAATCAACAAAACAATCTCTCGTGCGATGCATGACTCCAATAATGTCATATGTTTTGGACTTGGAGTTACTGATCCTAAGGGTGTTTTTGGAACAACTCTTAGTTTGGAAAAAAAATATGGATCCCACAGAGTGTTTGATGTTCCCGCATCTGAAAATGCTTTAACTGGTTTAGCAATTGGAGCTTCTCTTAATTCATCAATCCCAATATTGACGCATCAAAGATTAGATTTTGCACTTTTAAGTATGGACCAAATTATAAATGGAGCTGCAAAATGGCTATATATGTTTGGAGGTAAATTAAATGTTCCAATTACAATTAGAATGATTGTGGGTAGAGGGTGGGGTCAAGGTCCTACACATTCGCAAAATCTTCAATCAGTTTTTTCACATATTCCTGGTCTTAAAGTAGTGTCAGCTTCTACACCAGACAACGTTGCGAACTTGTTATACAGTTCAATTTTTGATCCAAACCCTGTAATTTTCTTAGAGCATAGATGGCTGCATAACTCAATGGGGATTTTTCCTAAAAAATTAAAAAAAAATGAGTTAGGCAAATGCAAGATTTTAAAAAAAGGAAAAGATATTACACTAATTAGTTTATCTTATATGACGCTAGAATGTATTGAGGCATCTAAACTTCTAAAAAAATTTAAAATTGATGCTGAGATCGTTGACCTTAGTACAGTAAGCCCATTAGATAAGAGAAATATAATTAATTCATTGAAAAAAACTAGGAGAGCATTAGTTGCTGATACGAGTAATAATATTTGTGGCATATCATCCACTATAGCATCAATTATTAATCAAAATATAAGTAATTTAAAAAATAAAGTTGAAATTGTTAGTTTGCCATTTTGTCCAGAGCCAACTAGTCATCAATTAGTTAAATATTTTTATAATGATCGCTACACAATTGTTAATAAAGTTTTAAATATGTTCAGAATTGATAAAAAAATTCAAAGAGATAAATCTAATAAACCAGATGTGCCTGGAAAATGGTTTAAGGGACCATTTTAAAATTTAAAGACTGATGAAAACAATTATTATTCTAGGTATAAATGCAGATATTGGAACAAATTTAGCTAATTTTTTTATTAATGATGGTTATAAAGTTATTGGAACTTATAGAAAAAAGAAACCAAAAAATATAGCTAAAGCTGAAGTTTTTAAATGCGATATAACAAAAAAAAAAGATATCAAAAAATTTATTTTAGCTTTAAAACAGAAAAAAATTAAGTGGGATATTATATTTAGTTCAGTAGGAACATCAGAACCAATCTCTAAATTTTTTGATATTAATTTTGATAATTGGAGACAGTCTATAGATGTAAATTTTATTTCTCAACTAGAGGTAATTCATTTTTTATATGAATTAAAATCTAATAACAAAAATTCAATAATATTTATGGCTGGTGGCGGTACAAATAACCCTTTTACAAATTATTCTGCATATTGCGTTTCAAAAATAGCATTAATTAAGATGTGTGAATTAATTGATGATGAATATAAAAATCTTAATGTATTTATAATTGGCCCGGGGTTTACTAAAACCAAAACTCATTTAGAAACTATAAGAGCAGGAAAAAAAGCAGGAATAAATTTTTTGAGAGTAAAAAAATTCCATAAATCATCTGAACAAGGAACATCTTTTAAAAAAATTTATGAATGTATTTTATGGGGGATTAAAGAAGGTAGAAAAGTTGTAGGGGGAAGAAATTTTTCAGTTGTGCATGATGAGTGGGGTTCTAGTAGGTTGAAATTAAAACTTTTAAATGATAAAGATAAGTACAAACTTAGAAGATTTAAAAACTAACAAGCGTTCACAAAAATAAAATAAATGAATAATACGTCAAATAAAAATTTATTAAGGACTTGCAATTTAAACTTAGCGTTAAATTATCCTCATTCTAGAGATTATCATCAACGAACAAACAACAGAAATAGAAAGTTACAAAAAAAACTTTTTGAAAAACACTATTTGAGTGAATTTATTTTTTTAATAAAACATAAAATTCTTGTTATAAGATTTGTGCTTTTTTGTAAAAATGTCGGATATAAAGTAAGTCGTTCAATATGAAGCTTACAGATGCATTAGCAGAAGTACTTAAAGAAAATAAAATAAAACATGTTTTTGGCCTTCAAGGAGGAGCGGTTGTCCATATTTTTGATTCTTTAGAAAAAAAAAATATTGGAGTAACATATACCCATCATGAACAGGCAGCTTCTTTAGCCGCAGTTGCCTATGCAAAAACAAGTAATAATATTGGTTGCGCGGTAGTGACAACTGGCCCGGCATGCACAAACGCAATGACAGGACTTTTAGCTGCTTGGCAGGACTCTATTCCATGTATTTTTATAAGTGGACAAGCACGCTCACAACATACATCTTATAATAAAAAAGTAAGACAAGTAGGAACACAAGAGGTCAACATATGCGATATTGTAAAACCAATAACAAAATATACAAAATTTATTAGGAAAAAAGATAATTTTTTGGTCGAATTAAGAAAAGCAATAGAAATTTCTAAGAGAGGTAGACCAGGGCCTGTTTGGTTAGACATACCATTAGATAATCAATGGGCCAATATAAATTTTACAAAAAAAAAACTAGCAAAAAAAATAAAAAAAAAAACTGACAATAATTTAAATTTAGAAAAGTATTTAAAAAAATCTTTAAAACCCTTGTTAATATTAGGTCATGGTATAAGGACAACGATTAATGGAGAAAAAATAATTAAAAATTTTGTAAAAAAACATAACATACCGTTTGTGTTAACTTGGAATTCAGCAGATTTATTTCCAACAAATCATAATTTAAATCTTGGAATTATTGGTATGAGTGGGCAAAGAGGAGCCAATAAGGCAGTTTTTGAAGCTGATCTAATATTTTGTCTTGGCAATCATCTCTCAATACCTCATACAACAACATTATTTAAAAAATATGCGACAAAAGCAAAAAAAATTATAGTTAATATTGATAAAAATCAGTTAAAAAATTTAAATGTCAAATTTGATTTAAAAATCAATCAAGATATTAGTGATTTTTTAGACGATTTTAAAAAAAAAAATTATAAATTTAAAAATCAGTGGAAAGACCTTAAATTTTTTAAAAAACAAAATTGGTATTTGCCAAAAAGTACAAAATTAATTAATTCAAATATCGTAGTAAGAAATTTTACAAAAAATATGAAAAGAAAAAAATGTATAATAGTTGATGGAGGAGGAACAGCTTTATATGCTGGTTTTCAAAGCTCTATAATTAGCAAGGGTGATAGATTGATATGTTCATCTTCAATATCAGCAATGGGGACCGGCTTAGCAGAGAGTTTAGGTGTTTCCAAAAGTAAAAATTTTAGTAAATATATTTGTATTATTGGTGATGGTAGTTTTTTAATGAATATTCAAGATTTACAATCAATTATCCAAGATAAAATAGATATACTAATAATAATTGTAAATAACAATGGATATCTTGCCATCAGACATACTCAAAAAGAATTTTTAAAATCAAGGTTTTATGGTACTCATCCTGATTGGAAGCTTCAAATGCCTTCGTTCAATAATTTATCAAAAGGATTTGGGATTAAATATTTTAAAATAAAAAATGAAAAGGATTTAAAAAAATATGAAAAAAAAATTTTAAATCATAAAGGGCCAAGAATTTGTGAGTTAATTGTAGATCAAAACCAACCTTCACTATTTAAGCAAGGTTATAAAGCAAATCCTGATGGTACATTCGCACCCCAGCCTCTTTCAGAAATGCATCCTTTTTTGAGTGCTCCAATTGCAAATACAAATAATTAAACTATATGTTATTTTAGCTATATGATAATACAACTTAAGTTATTAAAACTGTTTAATTAAGTGTCCATCAAAACATTTAAAGCATCCATATTAATTAATACTAAAAAAATTGAACAACATAGGTTTTTAGTTCCTGATGAATTAAGAGATGACCAGGTATTAATCAAAATATATTATACTGGAATTTGTGGGTCTCAGATTATGGAATTTTTAGGCAACAGGGGAAAAGATGATTATATACCACATGCTCTTGGTCATGAGGCTGTGGGTAAAGTAGTTGCAATTGGAAAAAAGGTCTCAAAAGTATCTCCTAAAGATGAAGTTATATTGAGCTGGATTAAGGGTAAGGGATTGGATTATGGAGGATTTCAGCTCACTAATGTTGAAAATAATAAAATTAATTTTGGTCCAATATCTACTTTTTCGTCAGTTGCAATTGTATCTGAAAATAGAGTTTTTTTAAAACCAAAAAAAATGTCAAAAGTTGAGGCAGTTTTGTACGGTTGTGCAATGCCTACTGGTGCTGGCATGGTGATTAATCAAATAAAAGAACTTAAGAAGAAACACAAAGTTTGTTTAATTGGTGTTGGTGGAGTAGGAATGGCAGCACTGTTGGCTTTAATCAAAAAAGAGCCAGAAATTTTTATTCTAGAAAAGAATAAAAAAAAACAACAATTTCTAAAAAAATTTAATATTAACTTGATAGATTTTAGAGAGAAAAAAAATTACAGAAACTTTTTTGATTTTTGTGTTGAAACTTCAGGTTCGACTCATATGATCGAAGAAGGATTTAATTTAATAAAGAAAAATGGAAAACTTATTTTTGCCTCACATCCAAAAAATTCAAAAAAAATTAAATTAAATCCTCATGATCTAATAAGCGGAAAGAAAATTTATGGTAGCTGGGGTGGAAATTGTAAGCTTGATAATGATATAGAGAAAATATTTGAGTATTTTGATAAAAAAAATATTTTTTCATCATTTGGAAAAATTTCTTTTTTTAATCTCAAAAATATCAACAAAGCATTTAAACAAGTTATCTCAGGTGAAATTAACAGAGCAGTGATCAAATTTTAATAAAGGAATGATTGTAACTATTTTTTATGTATATAATTTAAAGAACTTTTTTTTAAATAATTAATATTCTCTTTAACCCAATTTATCGTGTTTATTATACCCTCTTCTAGTGTAACCTTTTCAGACCAAGAGTATTTCTTTCTAATTTTACTAGAATTTAATATGTATTTAAGATCCTTTCCGTCTCTTTCATTTATATGATATGTATTTTTATATTTAATATTCATTATCTTATTAATTAATTTAGTGAGGTCTAAAATGGTAATAAATTTTTTTGTAGAAATATGAAATGTTTGTCCAATATTTTTTTTATCTAGTAAAATTTTATAAAGAGCTTCAGACACGTCAAGCATATATATAAAAGATCTTAAAGTATTTCCTTTTCCATGTATGGGTATTTTTTTCTTAGTTAATATTGAAATTATAATTTTTGGAATGATTCTATAACTCTGTTGATAAGGACCATATATATTTGCTGCTCTTGTAAAAACAACTGGAAAATGAAAAGTTTTATGATGTGCTAACAAATTAAAATCTTGGGCAGATCTTGAAATCGCATATGGTGTAGTTGGTGCAAAGACGCTATTTTCTGTAATTAATGAAGACGTGTTCCCGTAAACTTCAGGAGTACTAAAATTAAGATATTTTTTTATTTTTAACTTTGATAATTTTTTTATTAAAATAGAATTTGAAACCACATTAGTAAAGTACCAATCCTCTGGATTGATCCAACTCTCTGCCACCATGCCTTGTGCAGCAAAATTAGCTATGTATTGAATTTTTTGTTTTTTTACAATTTGTATTAATTTATTAACATCTTTTACAGAATTTAAATTAATTTTATAAAATCTGAAATTTTTTAATTTTTTATTTTTTTTATATAAAAGGTATTCTTTATCTGTCTCCCTACTCCTAGATACACCATATACTTTAAAATTTTTATTTAAAAGATAATGAGCAAAGTTTGATCCGGCAAAAGAATTACTTCCAATAATTAAAATTTTTTTCATTAATAATGCTAAATTATGTTTAATTAATAATCATAATAGCATAAAAAACTATTTAAAAATAATTTCAAGAAAAAGATGCAAAAATTACTTTCCATTAAAAATAAAATTTCGACTCTCAAAAAAAATAAAAAAACTATTGGTTTATGTCATGGTGTTTTTGATGTATTGCACTATGGCCATTTAAAACATTTTGAAGTTGCAAAAAAATATTGTGATTATCTTTTTGTATCAATTACATCTGATCAATTTATTAAAAAAGGTCCAAATAGACCAATAAACAATAACAATCAACGTCTTTTTTTTTTACAAAATATTAAATTAATAGATCATGTATTTATTGCAAAAGGTGAGAGTGGTGTGGATAGCATAAATATGATTAAACCAGATTATTACTTTAAAGGAAATGATTATAAAGATAATTTATCGGATAAAACAAAAAAAATATTTTATGAAATTGACTCATTAAAAAAGAATAATGGAAAAATTATTTATACAAATGAAAAACATATGAGCTCTTCTAAAATTGTAAATCAATTAGGAATGAATCTCAATGAAGAACAGTCAAATTTTTTGAAAAAAGTAAAAAAAAAAGATAATTATAAATCAATTATAAAAGCTTTAGAAAAATTAAAAGACAACAAAATACTTGTTATTGGTGATTTAATTATTGATGAATATGTATATGGTGAAGTTTTAGGAAAGTCTGGAAAAGAACCTCATTTGGTTTTTAGAAAAATTCGAGATGAATTGTACATTGGTGGTTCGGCTATAATTGCAAATCATTTATCTGATTTCGTTAAAAAAATAACTCTCATATCAGATTCAGGTGAAGAAATTAAAATCAATAAACTATTAAAGCAAAAATTAAAGGAAAATATTAAACATATAAAAATATTGCCGATTAAAAATTACAAATCATGCGTAAAGACAAGGTTTATAGATACAGTTACAAAATATAAACTGTTTGGATCATATAATATTGCAAATCTAAATATTTTAAAATTTTACAAGTCTGTGAATAACAAATTAAAGAAATTATTGATGAAGAATGACGTAATAATTATTGCAGATTATTCAAATGATTTTTTTGATAAAAAAGCAATTAATCAAATAAGAAAATCAAAAAAATTTGTTAGTGCAATGGTTCAAAAAAATTCAAATAATCCTTCATTTTTTTCATTAAATTATATAAAAAATTTTGATTTAGTTTGTATTAATGAGGGTGAATTAAGAAGTGAATTAAAAGACAAATATACAAACATTGATGTTTTGGCCAAAAATTTTTTAAAAAGAAATAAATTAAAATTCTTAGTTGTAACAAAAGGTCTATCCGGATCAATTTTGTTTGACTCTAAACTTGATAAATATATTTGCCCTTCATTCAATACTAAACCTGTTGATAAAATTGGAGCTGGAGACTCGATGTTAGCGGTATTAAGCATCCTTTTAAAGAATAAATTTAACCCATTAACCTCATTATTAATTGCGTCTTTATTATCATCTAAAGTTGTAGATAATTTGGGAAATTCTTATTCAGCCTCTAAAATAGAAATAGAACGTAATTTAGAATTCTTATTCAAATAATTAAAGATTTTATCTCTTATAAATTTAATTTAATAATTCTAATATTTTTTGTGAAATACAAACTTTCTATTTTTAAATATGTCTTTATTAAATTTATTGATAAATTCTTGAAGATTACTTCCTTGAGCTGGATCCTTACAAATAAGAAATGAATTATTTTTCATAAATAATAATAATGTACAAGGTCCGTTTGATGACATTAAATTATATGATGCTTTGGAATAAGCTAAAAATCTCATAGGAATTGAAAATGAACCAGAATAAAAAATATTGTATTTTAAATTATTATCTTTAATAAAATTAATGATTTCAACCGGTACATCTTGTTCAGTATCGGGAAGTATTAAAATCTGATGATTATTTAATTTATTTTTTTTAATAAAATTCAAATATAAATCCATATCATTCAGATCTGTATTCCATTCTGTTCTAGCCCAACTTTTATTTCTAATAGTCAACGTAATATAGTTTTTAATATTTCTAAATTTCAGATAATTTTCAAAAATTTTTGAGTAAAATTCTGCGGTTTTAATTATGGGCTGATTAGTTTCAAAATTTTTAAAATCTTTTTCATTAAAATCATCAATTAAATATGACTTGTTGTTTCCTAAAAAGTTATAATTTTCTGGAAAAATTTTGTTTGAATTTTTTATTATTTGGAATAATTCTTCCCTATTATCGATAAATTTAATTGATCTAGGAGGGTTCGGTAAAATTAATATTGATTGAAGAAAAATATTAATTAGATTATTTTTGTAAATTTCTTTATTAACATGTTTTTCATTGTACCTAAAAAATTTATCCTCATAAATAATTATAATCCACTCATCATTATAAAAAAAATTACAAGATCTAATTAAGAGAAGAACACTATCAAATAATAAGCTAACAATTCTTGTATCTAGAACAAAAACATTATCATTATATTTTGTAGATTTATTTTTTATAATTAAGCTTCTATTTCTAATTATAAAATTATATGACTGATAAATTTTTTTTTTTAAAAAAGTGAGTGTTATGTACAAAATTTTTATCTTTTTTAAATGAATAATCAAATTTTTTTGTAAATTTTTCATTATTATGATTTTGTTTTTTTTAAAATGAGTTCAATAATATAAAATTACAACTATTTTAACTAAAACGTAAATTATTAAATTTACATAACAGCTAAATATCTATGATAATCTTTAACTTTACTTATCACAAATAGTTTATTAGATAACTAATATTATAAAATAAATACCGTATAAGTTATGAATAATATGAAAATTGCTGAAATTGGATGGAATTTCATGGGGGATATGCAGCTTGCAGAACAGATGGTTGATGCAGCAGCAAATTCAGGAGCCACTCATGTTAAGTTTCAATATTGGAACGAGTCAAATCTTAAACCTGGTAGTTGGGACGAAGATGGTCGAAGAGAAATTTATAGATCTGCACAACTGAATGAGCAAAGAATTAAATCTTTAAAGGAATTTGCAAAGAAAAATAACTTAACACCTTTTTTTAGCGTATTTTCTATTTCATCAATGCATAAATTAAAAAAGTTAGGAGATGAAATAATAAAAGTCCCTTCTCATGAGATATATAATTTAGATCTAATAAAAAATTGTTTTGAACAATTTAATTGTGTGATTCTTAGCACTGGTGCTTGTAGAGAAGAAGAGTTAATTCAAGTTGCAAATTTATCAAATAAATTTCAAGGCAAGCTAATCGTAATGCACTGTGTTTCAAGTTATCCATGCACAAGTGATTTAATAAACTTGCCACGTTTAGACGTCTTAGCTAAACTGTTCCCAAATGCAATTTTAGGGTTAAGCGATCATACTCCTTCTACAATAATTCCTGCCATTTCAGTTGCTTTTAATGTAAAAGTTGTTGAAAAACATTTTACAACTGATCAAAGTTTGCCAGGTAGAGATAATAAATTTGCGTTATTGCCAAATCAATTTAAAGAAATGGTTTTAAATTTTGATGAAGCTATGAGAGCATGCCAGTTTCAAGGGGTAGGTGCTCAAGACTCTGAGGCAGACATAATTAAAAATTATAGAGGTCGTTGGGGAAGTTAGAGTAAAGTTATAAATATTATTAATCAAATAAAATGAACACTCAAAAAAAAATTTCTGTAATAATTAGATGTAAAAATGAAGAGCATTGGATAGGACATTGTATTCAGTCAGTTATTGAATTTTTAAACAAACCAGAAATAATTATTATTGACAATAAATCAACAGATGAAACAATCCCGATTGTTAAATCATTTATAGAAGATCCTAAATTAAAAAATATTAATAGTAATAAATATACTAAAATCAAAATTTTACAAATTGACAATTATTCTCCTGGTAGATCAATAAATCTTGGGATTAAACATGCTTCAAATTCTAATATACTAGTTGTTTCAGCTCATTGTGTTATTAAAAAAATTAATTTATCAAAACACGTTAATGATCTTAAAAAATATAAATGTATTTTTGGAAATCAAATTCCTATCTGGAAAGGAAAAAAAATAACCAAAAGATATATATGGAGTCATTTTAAAGATAAAGAGGTAGAAAATATGTATTCGGAGCAGGAACAAAGATATTTTATGCACAATGCGCTAGCCATGTATAATAAAAACTTTTTGTTAAAAAATAAATTTGATGAAAATTTGACTACTAAAGAGGATAGATATTGGATCAATTCAATTGTGAAAAAAAAATTTAAATTTTTATATGATCCTTCATTAGAAGCTGAACATCATTATACGGAGGCGGGTAATACATGGAAAGGTATAGGATAATTTCAATTAAATGATAATTGAAACAATAAGTACATATAATTTTTCATCTTCATTTGCTGACAAAAACTCTTTTGGTAGCCCACTGGGCTTAAAGAATATAACTTTAATATATATAAAAACAAAATGTGGTATTATTGGTGTTGGCGAAGCTTATGTAGGAATTTACATACCAGAAATTATTTATTCAGTAGTAAAAGAAATCAAAGATTTTTTATTAGGTAAAAACCCAGAGAAAATAATTAAAAACAAATTACACATTCCATTTGTAAGTAGAAATGGAATTTTTAAAAGTATTTACAGCGCAATTGATATAGCACTTTGGGACATTGTTGCAAAAAAAAAAGAAAAACCTCTTTATAAATTGTTAAGCAATAAAAAGAATGACTATAAAATATATTCTAGTGGTGGTTTAGTAAATTCTAATTTAAGACATATAAAAGAAAATATTGAGATGGCAAAAAAATTAGGTCATGCTGGATTTAAGATGAGAGTTGGAAAGCAAAGATGGGCAAAAGATATTAAAAGAGTTTTTTATGCATCTAGCCTTGCAAAAAAATATAACCTAAAATTAATGGTAGACGCAATCATGGGAACTATTAATCCTCCATGGGAATTTAAAAAAGATTTTTCAAAAATTAAAAAAATATGCAAAAAAGTTTATTGGTTAGAAGAACCATTTCATCCAGATAACTATGAAGATTATCAATTATTAACAAAAAAAAAAATTGTAAAAGTTGCTACAGGTGAGGCTCTTTCAGGAGAATTAGATTATAAATCGTATTTATATAATAAATTGTGTAATTTGATTCAAATAGACGTAACTAGCTGTGGTGGAATTTCTGAAGCAATTAGAATATTAAAAATTGCAAAAAAAAATAAAACTAATGTAGCAATGCATGTTTGGGGTAGTGATATAGCAAGCAATGCAAATGCACATTTTGCTTTAGCATTTCCGCAAGTTAAGTGGTTGGAATACCCTTTGTTACAACCAGACTTAAATAAATATTTGTTTAATAATTATCAAACTTTTATTCCTTTGAAAAATCAAGTTAATAAAAAATATATAGGACTAGGTGTAAGTTTTGAAATTCAAAAATTAAAATCAAAATTTAATTATATACATGAATCAAAATATAAAATTTAAAGAGAAAATCATAATTTGCACGGATTTTGATAAAGATCTAAGACTTTATGATCTTCCTAAAGATATAAGACTAAAAATAAATAAAAGTAAAAACTTAAAAATAATTAATTTCTCTTTCAATAACCCACTTTGTAAAAAATCAACAATATATTGGGGAAATTTAATTGATGATGAAAGAATTAAATTTTTAGAAAATTTAAGATGGATTCATTTGGGTTGCGTAGGTCATGATAAGATTAAAAATTTAAAATTATTAAGCTCAATCAAGTTAACAAATAGTTCCAAAATAATGTCTGATTCTGTCTCTGAAAGTATAATTAGTTTTATTTTTATTTTTCTTAGAAGATTTGATAGATGTGTGAGTTTAAGAAAAAATAAAAAATTGAACAGAGAAAATTTTGATAAGTTTTTTGATCAAATAAAAGTTATAAAAGAATGTAAATTCTTGATATTCGGTGGTGGAGATATAAGTAAAAATTTAGTCTCAAAATTAAAGCATTTTTCCGATAACATTACTTTAGTCAGCAGTAAACCTTTTTTATCTAAATCTGTAAGAAATTATTTATTTCGAAATTTTAAAAAAGAAAGTTTAAACTATGACTTTGTAATAAGTATTTTACCAGATAAGATTAAATACCATAACTTTTTTGATTACAAATTTTTTAACAGCATGAATAAAAATTCATACTTCATAAATGTAGGAAGAGGATCTGTTGTAAATGAATTAGATTTAATAAGCTGTTTGTCTAAAAAAAAAATTGGAGGAGCAGCATTAGATGTCTTTAAAGATGAGCCGTTAAATTCAAAAAATCCTCTATTAAAGTTTAGCAACTGTTTAGTTACCCCTCATATTTCCGGCCTTTTTAATAATTACTGGCAAAAACAGGATGAATTATTTTTTTATAATTTAAAAAGTTTTCTTCATGGTAAAAAATTAAAAAATCAAGTTAACTTGAAATTAAGCAAATAAATGAAAAAGTTTAAAATATTAGCAATAATTCCAGCAAGAAAAAATTCAAAAAGAGTTATTAATAAAAATATGAAACTTATTAATAAAAAACCACTAATTCATTACACAATTTCACAATCTTTGAAATCAAAAAAAATTACCGATGTTGTTCTTTCAACTGATTCTCAAAAAATTTTAGATTATGGAAAACGATATAAAAAATTAAACACACCTTTTTTGAGGCCGTCAAATTTAGCCAAAGATAGAACAGAAACTTTTCCCGTGATAGAGCATGCCATGATATTCATGGAAAAATTAAAAAAAATTCAATATGATTATATACTTCTTTTACAGCCAACATGTCCATTAAGGACATGTTCTGATATAGACAATGCAATTAATTTGCTAATTAAAAAAAAAGCTGACACGATTATTAGTATCTCTGATGTAGGTCCGAATCACCCTATGAGAATGAAAAAAATTCTTAAAAATGGTCGATTGGCAAATATATATAGCCATTTGAAAAAGGAAAATATGCAACCTATTCAAAATCTTGAAAAAATTTATATTAGAAACGGTGCAATATATATTTCAAAAAGAAATGTCATTTCAAAATTAAGATCTATAGTTGGAAAGAAAATTTACCCTTACATAATGCCATTTGAAAAATCTATAAATATAGATACTGAGGATGATTTAATTTTAGCAAAATACAAGATAAAAAAACAATTTTAGTGTATTATGCTTCTTTTATTTGGTGATCTAATTTTTTTGGTGATAACTAATTAAAACTAATTTGAATAATTTAAAAATATGAAAATTTTAGTTACTGGCTCAGCTGGATTTATAGGTTCAGCCCTTTGTATTTACTTATTAGAAAAGGGTAATAAAGTAATTGGTATTGACAATCACAATGATTATTATGATCCGAAACTTAAAGAAAAAAGACTAGAAAGATATTTAAAAGATCCTAGTTATCATCATCATAAAATAGATCTAGTTGATCAAGAGCAAATAAACGAGGTGTTTAAAAGACACAAACCTGACTATGTAGTAAATTTAGCTGCTCAAGCCGGTGTGCGTTATTCAATCGAAAATCCTATATCGTATATTAGTAGTAATATTTTAGGATTTGCACATATTTTAGAAAATTGTAAAAAATATCGTGTAAAACATTTGGTCTACGCAAGTACATCAAGTGTTTATGGCGCAAATACTAAAATGCCTTTTTCTGAACATGATAATACCAATCACCCCTTATCTGTTTATTCAGCATCAAAAAAATCAAATGAACTAATGGCACATAGTTACAGCTATCTTTATAATTTACCAACCACTGGTTTAAGATTTTTTACAGTTTATGGTCCCTGGGGAAGACCTGATATGGCTCTTTTTAAATTCACAAAAAATATATTAGAGGGAAAAGCGATAAAAGTTTTTAATTATGGTAAACATTCTAGAGACTTTACTTATATTGATGACATTGTAGAAGGAATTTCAAATATACTCACAAAACCCGCACTACCAAACTTAAAATGGGATAGAAATAACCCTGATCCTGCAACTAGCATAAGCCCTTGGAGAATATTTAATATTGGAAATAGTAAATCAATAAACCTTATGGATTATATTAATGCGATAGAAAACAGTCTAGGCAAAAAAGCAAAGATTGATTATTTGCCTCTCCAACCAGGAGATGTGCAAAGTACTTATGCTGACACAAAAAATTTATTTGAGCAATTTAATTATATTCCATCAACAAATATTTCTACTGGTGTTGCTAACTTTATTTCTTGGTACAAACATTTTTATCGATAAACACAAATTTATGAAAATTAGTGATATTAAATTAGCAGTTGTAGGATTAGGTTATGTTGGTTTACCACTGGCTGTTGAATTTGCAAAAAAAAGGAATGTTATTGGATTTGATATAAATCTAAAAAGAATTGAAGAATTAAAAAAAGGATTCGATAAAACACTTGAAATAAAAGCCAAAGAATTAAAAAAAACAAAAAAATTAAAGTTCACTAATTCAATCAAAGATCTATTAGATGTAAATTGTTATATTATTACAGTACCTACTCCTGTAGATAAAAATAAAAAACCGGATTTAACACCATTACTTTTAGCCACGAGAACAATTGGAAAAATTATTAAGCATGAAGATATCGTTATATACGAATCTACAGTTTATCCAGGATGTATAGAGGAAAAGTGTGTTCCAGTTTTAGAAAAATTATCAGGTCTAAGATATAATAAAAATTTTTTTTGTGGTTACAGTCCAGAAAGAGTTAATCCTGGTGATAAAATACATAAAATTAAGAATATAAAAAAAATTGTTTCTGGATCAAATAAATATGCTACAAATATTGTAGACCAAATATATAAGCAGATAATTACAGCAGGTACTCACAAAGCAAATAGTATTAAAGTTGCCGAAGCTGCTAAAGTTATTGAAAATACTCAAAGAGATTTAAACATTGCACTTATAAATGAGTTGTCAATTTTATTCAATAGAATGAGTATCAATACACAAGCCGTACTAAAAGCCGCAGGAACTAAATGGAATTTTTTACCATTCAAGCCCGGTCTTGTAGGAGGTCATTGTATAGGAGTTGATCCATATTACCTTACTCATAAAGCAAAAAGCATAGGATATGATCCTAAAATCATTTTAGCAGGAAGACGCCTTAATGATAACATGGGCCGTTATGTTGCATCTAAATTAATTAGAGAGATGAAAAAAAAATCAATTTTAATAAAAAAATCAAAGATTTTAATTATGGGCCTTACATTTAAAGAAAATTGTCCAGATTTAAGAAATTCAGGGGTAACAGACATTATTAAAAAATTAATTAATCATAAATGCAAAATACATCTTCATGATCCTTGGACAAATGATCATGAAGTTTTGAAAACTTATAAAATTAAGCCAATTAAAAAACTTAAAAATAATCATTATGATGTAATAATAATTGCAGTCGCACATAAGCAATTTAAAAAAATGGGAATTGATAAGATTATGAAATTAGCTAAAAAGAAAAAAATTATTTTTGACCTAAAAAATTTATTTGGTTCAACTAAATCTGATTTTCAATTATAAATTTGGACTACTATTAAACTAGATATAATTACTTTTTTAATTTGATGAAAAAAATTATTATTATTGGATCAGGATCAAATAAAAAAATCATACCAAAGAAAACAAACTATTATATTTGTTGCAATAGTTCAAAAATTAGAATTTCTAAAGCCAAAGTCAACCTTCAGTGCATAGCCTTGAGTGAAAGTATAATTGGAAATAAAAAAAAAATATTTAATTTAAAAAATAAGAATTTCATAGGTATGAGCAAATTAAAAAGTATTAAAATTAGAAAAAATAAAATAAATATATTGAAAAAAACTATATGTGAAACTTTATTGGTTTACTCAAATTCTAGTTCAAAAGAAATAAAAAAAAGAATATTTGAGTTAAAAATAAATTACAGACAATTAATTATATTATCTCATAGAAAAGTATTTTATGAAATTATAAAATTTTTAGACTTAAAAAAATTAAAACTTATTTTAAAAAGAGCAGGTTTATTCAAAATTTTAAAATTTTTAATAACTGGAAATTTACCTATCGAGGTAAAGCCGTCTATTGGAGGTGTCGCAGTATTATGGGCAAAATTAGAATTTAAGCATGAGAACATATTTTTAAATGGTATAGGATCTAGCAATAATGTTTACTATCCTTTTGGTAAAAAGTTAAAAAAATTTAAGTTTAACCAGGCGCATAAAAAGATTGATGATTTGATAATTAGCTCAATAATCAAAAAAAACTAATTAAAAAAATATTTTTACTACGTGAAAAAAATAGATAAAAAAAAGATTATAGTTTTTAGGGCCAATTTTGGTAATTATGACAATCTTAAAAATTTAGAAGACTATAAATTTTTACAATCAAAAAAATATCTATTTACAGATAATAAAAAACAAGTGTACAAAGATTATAAAATCAAAGTAATTTCAAAAAAAAAAGTACAAAAATATTTGAAATCAATTAATCTTTATAAAAAAGAAATAACAAATACAGATCTTAATAGAATTATAAAAATTTATCCTTTTCATTTTTTTAAGAATTGTGAATATATTGTCTATACTGACTCTAGGATAAGTATTCTTGGATCTTTAAATAACTTGATTGGTAAAAAAGATCAATGGATTGGCTTAAGACATAGATTTTCTAAATCTGTGTTTGATGAATTAAAAGCTTGTTATTTTAATAGTAAAATTAAATATGAGGAATTTAAAAGTTTTTATAAGGAAAAAAAAAATTTTAAACAATATTCAAGATTTACAGAAAATGGTTTTATAATTAGGAAAAACTGTAGTCAGGTTAGAAAAGTTTCAAAAATTTGGTTGAAAAAATATTTAAATGGACCATACAGAGACCAGCTTCATTTAGTTAATATACGTGAATTCAAAAATATTAAATTAAAACTTTTAGATTTTGATTTAAATACAAAAAATTCAATATTAAAAATGCATTCAAGAGGTGAAAAAAATTTTCAAATATTTTTTAGTAGAATGACAAAACTTTTTAAAATGATCTTTTTATATATTAACTTAAAAAAATTATAAATGATAAAAAATAATATTTTTTTTAAAACACTTATTAAAATTTTTTTATATTTGATTAAAAATTTTTTAAAAAAAATTGACTCTTTATTAAGTTCTGAGTTATCAGTGTTTTTTCAGAATTTCTTTTGTTTAATTATATTTTCAAATGTACGTTTTAAATACCTTAAAGAAAAAAAAATATATTTAGCTTATGAAAAAAATTACACTCATTATTTTTCAAATAGGAAAAGAGGATATGATCTTTATCGATCTGGAGTTTTAAACAGAGGTAAATTTCTTTATAAAAGCTATTTATTAAATTTAATAAAATTCAGCAAAAACGATGTTATAGTTGATTGTGGATCTAATTATGGAGATTTGTACATTTATCTTTCAAAATATATAAAAGCTGAAAATTTTATAGCTTTTGAGCCAGGTAACGAAGAATTTAGATCATTGAAATATAATATCAAAAAAGGTCGAATTTTTAATTTTGCATTATCAAACAAAAATCATATATCCAATTTTTATCTTAATAGTGAAAATGCTGATAGCAGTTTAATTAAGCCAGAAAATTTCACAAAAATAGAAAAAATTCAGAATATAACTCTAGATAAGTTTTTTAAACAATCAAAGATAAATAAAGTTAAACTTTTAAAGGTTGAAGCAGAAGGTGCAGAGCCAGAGGTTTTATTGGGTGGTAAAAATTCACTTAAATTTATTGAATTTATTTCTGTGGATGGAAGCAATGAAAGAGGTATAAAAAAAGAGGAAACTTTTTCAAAATTATCAAATTATTTAATTAGTAAAAAATTTAGACTTGTTAAATTAAATGGCGAAGCTTATAGAGGCCTTTTTAAAAATATAAGATATAAAAATTAATCTTTCTTAAAAATAAATAATTTTTGATAAATTTATATAACATTGATAATTGATTATCTTTTGAAATATTTAGAAGTAGTCAAATTTTTTTAATTAGATAATTTTGAAAATTTAATATCTAGAATCAGTAATGAAAATAATTTAACTTTATGTTTTAAATTATAGTTGAATTATTAAATTTTATATTTAAAATTAATTTTAAAAATACTAACTTTTTACAAATAAAAAAATAGTTCATATTAGAATTTTTAAGATATTTAGAAATTTTTTTTAATTTAAATTTTATTTGATAATTATGATGAACAAAGTAATAGTTACTGGAGGATGTGGATTTATAGGCTCTGCATTATGTGAGGTATTACTAAACAAGGGATATAAAGTTATAAATATTGACAGTCTAACCTATGCAGGTTATCTGAAAAATACAGATCAATTTCATAATCATCAGAACTATACTTTTTATCAACTAAATATTAATGATAAAAAAATTAAACAAATTCTAGAAGAGCAAAAACCATTATACATTATTAATTGTGCAGCAGAGACACACGTAGATAATTCAATTAAAGACCCTAGAAAATTTGTTGAAACAAATGTTAACAACACATTTGATTTCTTATTGACTTGTATGAATTATTGGCAAAGTAAAATTGCTCCAAATCAATTTAAGTTTATACAAGTATCTACTGATGAGGTATTTGGATCTTTAGATAAAACTGGAACTTTTAATGAACTAAGCCAAATAAATCCTTCTAGTCCATACTCATCAAGTAAAGCTGCCTCAGATTTTTTGGCTTTATCCTTATTTAAAACTTACAAGTTCCCAGTAGTAGTAACAAATTGTAGCAATAATTTTGGACCACGCCAACATCATGAAAAACTTATCCCTACAATAATGAAAAAATTAATCCGAGATCAAAAAGTACCAATTTATGGTGATGGAAAAAATGTAAGAGATTGGATTTATGTATATGATCATGTTGATGCTTTAATTAGTATTTGTAAATTAGGAGCTTGTGGGGAAAGATATTGTATAGGTGGAAATTCTGAAAAATCAAATTTGGAATTAGTACAATTAATTTTAAAAAGCTTTAATGATTACTTTAAAAAAAGCAAATCTTTAAATGAGACAATCGAATTTGTAACAGATAGACCTGGCCATGATTTTAGATATGCGATAAATAATTCAAAAATTAATAAAAAAACTAAATGGACTCCAAGTTCAAATTTTTCAGAAAAACTATTAAATACAATACTATATTATATAGAAACGGTAAAAAATGAATAATTTATCAAGAAAAGGAATTATCTTAGCAGGAGGAAATGGCACCAGGTTATTTCCATTAACGAAAGGAGTCTCTAAGCATCTTTTGCCTATATATGATAAACCTATGATTTTTTATTCTTTATCAACATTAATGTTAGCTGGAATTAAAGAAATAGCAATTATAGTTAGACCAATCGATTTAAATAATTACAAAAGATTATTAGGAGATGGAAATCAATATGGTTTAAATATTACGTTTATTTTACAAGAAAATCCCAACGGACTTCCGGAAGCTTATATTCTATGTAAAAACTTTTTGTCAGGTAGTCCATCATGTTTAATTCTTGGAGATAATTTTTTTTATGGCTCAGGGTTTAGAGAAATGTTGGTAAATTGTAATAAAGCAACAAATAATACAATCATAATTAAAAAAGTTAAAAATCCTAAACAATATGGAATACTACAACTAAATAGCAAAGGAGAAATTAAAGAATTAATTGAAAAACCAAAAGACAACTTATCAGATCTTGCAATTACTGGCTTATATTTTTTAGACCATCACGCATCTGCAATCGCTTCTTCACTTCAACCATCTAAACGAAATGAAACTGAAATAACAGATTTGTTGAGAGATTATTTAAAAAAAAATACTTTATTTTATGAAGTCTTACCTCGAGGAACTTGTTGGTTTGATATGGGCACTACTGACGATATGTTAAAAGCTTCCGAATTCGTATCAGCGGTTCAAAATAGGCAGGATGTTTTGATAGCAGATTTAAATGAAATCGCTAAAATAAATAATTGGATTAAATAACCCTTTTACTAAACAGAATTAATGATAATTTATGATTAAAAAATGAATTGTGAAACATGTGGTGACACATTTAAAATAGTTTGGAAAATTAATAAAAGTATAGCCCCTAATCGATATCGTAAAAAAAAAACAGAATTATCTAGAGAGTCAAAACAAAAGTCACTATTTTGTGAAAAGTGCAATTATATAAAAAATAATCACAATTTATTACTAAAAGATATATTTGGTGATTATAAATATAGAAGTCCAAAAAATAATTCAGATATTCAAATAGTAAAATATTTAAAAAAATTTTGTAAACTAAATAGTATAAAATCAATAGTTGAAATAGGTGGTAATAATGCAGTATTTGCAAAAAAATTAATTTCTAACTTAAATAAAATAAATGAATATTTACTATATGATAAGGTGCCTTTTAAAAAAAGTAATAATATTTTATTTCATAAAAACGAATACATTTCATCAAAAACAAAATTTAAACAAACCGATCTTATAATAGCGAGGCATGTGTTTGCACATAATAGATCTATAAAAAAATTTGCAACTAATATTTATAAAAAGTTTAATCCAAAATATATTTATATTGAATGTGCGAATTGGAATTTAACTTATAAAAATCTTGATTTTGGTCAATTATATTCTGAACATTTTTATGCACTGAGCCCTTATTCTGTTTTTAAACTTTTTTGTGATTATAAGTATGGTCTTAAAGAATTATCAAATTTTGATATTCATAATGGTTCTTTTGGTTTAATTTTAGGTAAAAATTCTACAAAGACAATCTCGCGTAGAAAAAAAATTAATTATTCTAAAGTTCGTTTAAAAATTATGTCTTGGAATAAAAAAACTAAGAGTATTTGGCAAAAAGCGTCAAAGAATAATATAATTATTTGGGGTGCTTCGGCAAAAATTATATTTATGATTAACGCATTAAATTTATCTATTAATAAAATTAAATTTATTCACGACTCTACTTACGTTAAGCAAAACTTGTATCCTCCTGGAATAAATACAAGTGTATCAGCTGAACCAAAAAAAATTAATTATGACTATTTCAATGTAGTTGTAGGAGCAAAGAATTTTCAGAAAATTATAATACCAAAAATTAAATACTTTTACCCAAACTCAAAGATTTATTTAATTTAATGCAATTATGAAAAATTTAAATGTAATATTTTATGGCATTGGCAGAGCTAATCTGAGAAGAAGAAATCATTATATTAGATTAATTGAAATTTTGCATAAAAATTATAATTTGAACATAATTGAAATATTAAATAATATTAGTAAAATTAGTAATTCGAGATCTAATGAATCCTCATGTAATTTTAAAAATGATTTTATTTTAAAAAAATCAACTAAAGTTCTAAAAGTTTTTTTAAATTCTAATAAAGTGAAAAAACTTTTAAAAGTTTCAACAAAGTTTACAGATGTTCATTCGGATAATTATAAATCAGTGTCGAATCTTCTACAGCAGCTTTCTATGCTGGAAGAGTCTACAAAATATTTGAGTCCAGGTTTGGTACTAGCAATAAGAGATGATTTACTTTTTAACGAAAAGCTACTTGTTTCTTATATAGAAAAAACTTCAGTGTATTTATCTTTAAATAAAAAAACATTTCTTACCTCTTTTTTTCATTCAAATACTGGAATTTGTGAAAGAATATTCTTTGGGTCGTATGAAAATGCTAAACATATACTTTTAAGAATTAATTTAATAGAAAGTTATTTTAAAGAATTAAATAAATTGAGCTATATAAAAAAAAAAGGTCTAAATGGAGAATGGTTAATGAAGTTTATTGTAGAAAAAAATAATTTCATACCTTTCTGTGTTCCTATTTTTACAAAAAGGCTTAGAATAAATCATACTGAAAATGAAAGTCTATTTTCCCATCCAAAACATTGGATTTATGAAAAAACAACATTTATTGGACTACTACGATTTTTAAAATTAAAATGCTTAAACCAATTTTCATAAGAACTCCAAAATATTATGATAATCGAGGATATTTAATAGATATATCGAAGTCTAAAATATCCTCATTAATAAAATATAATTTTAAACCTAAACAAACTTTGATTGTTAAATCAAAAAAAGGAACCATTAGAGGATTACACGGGCAGTTTAAGAATAGACAAAATAAATTGATTACTGTTTTACAAGGAGAAATACTCGATGTTGTTGTAGATATAAATATAAGATCTAAAAATTACGGAAAAATAGAATATTTTGAGATGACTTCAAAAACTAACAAAAGTCTTTTCATACCTCATGGTTTTCTCCATGGTTATCAAGTAATTAGCAATAGTTCGATCATATGTTACAGTATTGACAGTGACTACAAAAAAAAAAATCAAATCTCGATTAATCCTTTAGACGCTGATCTTAAAATAAAATGGATTAAACAGCCTCTAAAGATACTATCAAGGAAAGATAATGAGGCTAAATCATTTAGATGGTTGAAAAAATACTTATAATTGGAAAAAAAAGTCAGGTTGCACAATCATTTTATCACTCTGATTTGTATAAAAACTTATATTCCATTGATCTAAGAAATAACAAATTATTTGAAGCAGATGTTTATAAAACAATAAATAAACATAAAATAAAATATATTGTTAATTGCGTAGGTTATACAAATGTAATCAATTCAGAAAAAAACTATAAAGAAGCATTAATGTTAAATGAATATTTCCCAAACCAATTATCTAAAATTTGTCTAAAAACTAATATAAAGCTTATTCATTTTTCGACAGATTATGTATTTGATGGAAAAAAAAATGGAGGGTATTACTATAATGATAATTGTAATCCAAAAACACTTTATGGCAAATCAAAACATAAAGGAGAATTAAAAATAAAAGAATCTGGTTGTAAATATCAAATAATTAGATTGTGTGGTGTCTACAGTTCCTTTAGAAAAAACTTTGTAAAAACTGTGCTTCATAAGTTATTAAATCATAAAATTATAAAATTACCTACAAACATAATTTGCAATCCTTTATATGCTAGCGATATACCACGTTTAATTTCATTTTTACTTGGAAGACATTATGGTAAAAGAAAAATAATTCATTTTGGTGGAAAAAATATTCTTAGCTGGTTTGATTTTGGAATAAAAATTCAAGCTGCGTTTTGTGAACGAAAAAAAATAAATAATCCAGGACTGGTTATTCCAAACAAAGATATATCAAAAAAAATTTTAAGGCCACCATATTCTGTCATTTTAGATAATAAAGTATTTGATAAACATAAAACAAATATTGATGTTGCTATAAAAAAAATAACTAAACACTTAATATGAAAATTTATAAATTACAAAAGCAAAAAATAAAAATTGACAAAATTGAATTTCAAAAATTTTTATTATCTATAAATCAGAATAATTCAAAATTAGACAAATCTATATCCTCTATTTGGAGAAATGTATTAAAAATATATAAAATACAAAATGATGTCTCTAAATTAGAAATGAATCAATTGATAAATATATATTCATCTTATTATCAAAATGGATTATCTGATGGAGCATGTGCAGGTGCTAGAATGGAAAATATGCTTTATAAAATTAAATACTTTTTAAGAGAGTTGAATAGGCTTAGAATTATAAAAAAAATCATAAATAAAAAAACTTATTTAAATTTATCATTAAAAAACCTTCCACTTTCCCCAAATGTATTCACTGGTGAAATTTGGATGTTAAAAGTGGATGATATAGAAATTCCACTAGAAATTTGTGATCATTTATATTTTTTACTCACGATATTTGAGGATTTAAAAATCGCTGCCTCACAAGATAAAAGTTTTTTATTCATAGGTGATGGTTCTGGACTATTATCTAATTTAATCTTAAATCTTTTTTCTGTAAAAAAGGCAATCTTTTTAGATTTACCGCAATTCTTAATAAGACAATATATTGTAAATAATGAATTTATTGAAAAACTTGAATTTTATACACCCTCAAATTTTGATAGTTTAAAAACAGACGAATATATAATAATTAATCAAGACTCATTTCCCGAAATACCTATACAAGATCTTGATAAGTATACTAACGCTAAACTTATCAAAAATAAATCTAAAATTTATTCATATAATCAAAAGCCAATTGACGACCAACATTCTAAGTGGAATGATATACTTAAGTATAATGGCTGGGATTTATTATTCAGCAAACAAAGCTCTAGCAGAAGAAAATATTTTCTAGAGGTTTATTCTAAAGTTATTTAATAATTTGAATGAGTAAGTCACATATATTTTATAAAAATTTGAATAAAAATATTTTTCTTATATTTTCAATATCACTAGCATATGGTTATTTGATCAATATTGGGATTTATGGTTTTTCAAATGATTATTATGGTGAGTATTACAAGTCTAATTTGATTTATAACCACTCTTATAGAGAATTTGGTTCATTACTATCTACTTTAACGGTATGGAACATAAACTTTGGACTTTTTTTAACAAGTTTTTTTTTAGCTTTTACAGTTGGTATATTTTTCTATTATTTTTTGGTTTTTAAGAATAAATTTTTACTAATAACTTTTTTAATTTTTTATATAATTATTCTACATATCCATCCAATTATTATGTCCACAAGTGGTGCTATGAGACAAGGATGGACTATGAGTTTTATTTTTTTATCTTTTGCAATGATACTAAAAGAGAAAAGATTTTCTCCATTATTTTTCATGTTTGTTGCTCTTTTTTTACATAAATCTGGATTATTTTATTTTTTTATTTTTGTAACCACTTACTCTTTCATATTTTTAATTAAATTTTTTTCTAATAAAAAAATAATTTTAATTTTTACTGGAATTTTTATTTTTCTTTTATTGCTCTTTAGCTATGAAGCACCAAAAGAATCAACTAAAATTATTGAGGGAGATTTTAGATTTTTTTGGTTATTCATTAATATTTTTTATATCTTAATTTATTTATCAATTAAAAAAATATATGATATAAAAAATGAAAAGTTTATTGCATTATTTTGTTTTTTCTTTTCATGTGCCGCACCTGCTTTTCTTTTTATGGGTTACAATTGGGAATATGAAAGATTAAATATGGTAATGGGTGTAGTATATGTACTGATTTTTGGTTCTTTTTTTAAAAAAAACTCTATAAACATTTATTTATTTATAAGTTTGAGTTTTTACTTATTTCTAACTGTTTACCAAGGAATGTATTCAAAAGGTTTAACATAAAATTTATGTGTGGAATTTTTGGAATTATAGCTAAATCAAATATTAATTTTAAAGAATTAAATATATTAGCAGATAATGCAAGACAAAGAGGCAAAGACTCCTCTGGCTATTTGGAGTATTTTGATGAAAATTATATAATTAATAGATTTGATTATGACTTAAAAGACTCAAAAAAAAAATTTAACAAGAACAGTAATATTACAATAGGGCATAGTAGACTTGTTACAAACTCTATGGCAGATAATCAGCCTTTATTGGAAAATGAAATATGTGTTTTTCACAATGGAATAGTTACTAATTTTCAAGAACTATTTGAAAAATATCAGATTCAACAAGATTTAAAAATTGATACAGAAATAATTCTTAAATTATTTCACTATTTTTTAAAAAACAATAATAATTTAGAAGATGTAGTAAATAAGATTTTGAAAGAAATCAAAGGAAGTGCTTCTTGTGTTATTCACTTAATAAGTAAAGGTAAGATAATATTATTTACTAATAATGGAAGCTTATATGTAGGAAAAAAAAATGATGATTTTTATATATGCTCTGAGTCTTTTTCTTTAAGACAAATCAAATGTGAAAAAATATTTAAAGTAAAAAAAACATTAATCATTGATGTTCCAGTTCCCAAAAAAAAAACATTGTTAAAAGATCATAAAGTACAAAGATTAAATCTTATACCAGAATTATCAAACACAATAAAATTTGAAAAATTTTTAAAATATGAAAATAATGGTATTGTCAGATGTACTAAATGTGTACTGCCGGCAAATTTTCCATTTATAGTATTTGATGAAAACGGTGTTTGCAATTTTTGCAAAAATTATCAGAAAAAATATAAAGATAATGAGTCAAATAGATTAAATGAATTTAGAAAAATATTAGAAAAATACAAAGATGATCAAAATAATATTAATTGTATCATGCCTTTATCTGGTGGTAGAGACAGCTGTTATGGACTTCACATCGCTGTTAAGGAATTTGGACTTTCGCCAATAACCTTCACATACGATTGGGGTCTTGTTACTGATTTAGCAAGAAGAAATATTAGTCGAATTTGTGCCACTTTAAATGTTGAAAATATTATAATTGCTGATGATTTAAATAAAAAACGTCGTAATATTAAAAAGAATGTTGTTGCATGGCTTAAAAAACCACATTTAGGAATGGTTAATTTATTCACTGCAGGTGATAAGCATTTTTATAGATTTCTAGATAAAGTTAAAAAACAAAATCAAATAGATTTAAATATTTGGTCGTATAATCCATTTGAAATAACCCATTTTAAGCATGGTTATTTAGGTATAAAGCCTAATTTTAAAAATAAAAAAACCTATAACCAGGGTCTAATCACTCAACTTGAATATCAATTTAAAAGATTAAAAATAATGTTTGAAAATTTTGCTTATTTCAACACGTCAATTTTTGATACTCTGATAGGTGAATACAGCAGAAGTATTAAAAAACATAGTGACTATTATTATATATTTAATTACATGAAATGGAATGAAGATAAACTAAATAAAGTATTATTAGATCAATATGAATGGGAAAAATCTATTGATACAGACTCTACGTGGAGGATAGGTGATGGAGCAGCTCCTTTTTACAACTATATATATTATACAATGGTTGGTTTTACAGAATTTGACACATTTCGAAGTAATCAGATAAGAGAGGGTTTGATTTCAAGAGAAACAGCATTAAGGAGTATACAGAAAGAAAACAGACCAAGATTACAAAGTATCAAATGGTTCTTGGATATTATAGACCTAGATTTTGAAAAAACAATTAAAAGAATTAATGAATATAGTTTTCAAAAAAATGAAATAAAATTCTTTTAATGAAAAAAATACTTTTTATCAGCAAGTATCTTTCAACAGATAAAAGTGGTTTTGAAAGCAGACTTGCTCACTTAATAAGATTATTTAAAAAAAATAATTATATTGTTGCCGCTATTACTAGTAGCAATTCCTTAGAGAAGAATAATTTTAAAAAAAAGTATAATAAAAAAATAATTAATAATGTAGATTATTATTTTATTAATGAAAAAAAAAATTATTCTTTATTTTCGATTACTAGAATTATATCTTGGCTAAAGTTTGAATATTATCTTTTTAAGTTTGATTTTAGACTAATAAGCTTTAAACCTGATATAGTTTATATTTCATCTTTATCTTTAATCACTATACTTAATGGTATATATTTAAAGCATAAGTTTAAATCTAAACTCGTATTTGAAATGCGAGATTTTTGGCCTTATTTTCTATACAAAACAGGTAAATTTTCCAAATATAATCCTTTTGTCATTGCATTAGGTATAATTGAAAAAATTGGTATTCAACAAAGTGATTTAATAATAAGTTTAATTCCAAAGATAAAAGAGTATTTACATTATAGAAAATTTTATAACAAAAAATATATTTCATCAACTTTTCCTGTAAATAAGAAATTATTTGTTGAAAAATTTTCACTCAATTTTAAGTTAGATAGATCAAAATTTAACATTTGTTATGCAGGAAATTTTGGTTTTGATAATTATTTAGAAGAGGTTTTACTCTTAATAAAAAAAACCCAAGATAAATCTTTTTTTTTTCATTTTATTGGAGATGGCTCTCAAAAAAAAAAACTTGAAAAAAAATATTCAAATTTGAATAATTGTAAATTTTATGATCATATAAATTATAAAAACCTTCATTCAGTATTATCAAAAATGGATTGTTTAATTTTAAGCTTTGGTTTTAAAGATAAATATCCTACATTTGGATATGAACTTAATAAACTGAATAATTATATGATGTCTAGTAAGCCAATTATTGTAATTGGAAGTAAAAAAAATATTTTAAAAAATAGAGGTGAATTTATTTTTGTGACAAATAACAATTTTAAATTATTTAAAAAAAAAATAAACTTTATTAAGAAAAATTATAAACAATTATTAAAAATTGCAAAAAAAAATAAGTATAGATTATTAAAAAGAAATAACCCGAATGAAATATTTAAAAAAACTCAAAAGGAATTAATAAAATTGTAATGTATAGTGTAGCACAAATAAATTCTGTTAATAAAATTTTAAAAAAAAATAAAACAAATTATTGGACAGGTTTAGAATGCAAAAAGTTTGAAAAAGAATTTTCTAATTATCATAAAGTTAAATATTCTCTAGCTGTTTCAAATGGTAGTGTTGCACTTGAGTTATCTCTCAAGGCTTTAAATTTGAATAAAAATGATCAAATAATCGTTTCCCCAAGATCTTTTATAATTTCAGCAAGTTGTGTGCTTAACTTAGGATTAAAACCACTATTTTCTGATGTGGATGACAATGGCAACTTAAGTATAAAAGAAATTTCAAATGTTTATAACAAAAATGTCAAAGCTATTATTCTTGTTCATTTAAATGGATTACCATGTGATATGGAGCCAATTTTAAAATTTGCAAAAAAAAAAAAATTATTTTTAATAGAAGACTGTTCTCAGGCACATGGGGCAATTTATAAGAACTCTAAAGTTGGCTCTTATGGTGACATTTCTACCTGGTCTTTTTGCCAAGATAAAATTATATCTACTGGTGGTGAAGGTGGCATGATTTCAACTAATAAAAAAAAATTATGGTTAAAAATATGGTCGATGAAAGAACACGGCAAAAATTATCAGAGTGTATTTCATAAAAAACACAAAATAGGATTTAAATGGTTGCATGAAAATTTAGGATCTAATTACCGTATGACTGAAATACAAGCTACAATTGGTAGGATGCAGTTAAAATTTTTAAATAGAATAATAAAAAAAAGAAATTTAATAGCAAAATTGTATTTAGATAAATTAAAATATTTTTATGAAGAAAAAAAAATTTTTAAAATTCCATTTTTTAAATGTCAAAGTTGCCCTCTAATAAAGAGTCCAAAAAAATGTAAAAAATGTACACATGCTTTTTATCGGTTGAATTTATTTTTAAATAAAAAAAGTAATATACAAAATGAATTAATTAAACAATTTAATCAAAGCAAGATAAAATGTGGAGTTGGATCATGTCCTGAAATTTATAGAGAGAAAATTTTTAAAAAAAAAAAATTTTATCCTAAAAAAAGATTACAAAATGCAAAATTACTTGGAGAGACAAGTTTAACATTTTCTATTGATCCATATCAAAGTTTAATTAAAACAAAATCAGAAATTAATACTATAAT